>Ga0209902_100043_pt1 | contig 279440 bp, 220 predicted proteins | sample FECB27metaG_FD_188304 | JGI IMG/M metagenome (GOLD analysis project Ga0209902, IMG submission 188304) | Cyanobacterial communities from the Joint Genome Institute, California, USA - FECB-27 (SPAdes) (version 2) | ecosystem: Environmental > Aquatic > Thermal springs > Hot (42-90C) > Microbial... | reverse complement strand
CTTAAATGCAGCCATAAACCTATCGCGCAGGGCTTTGGCGTGAATGCTTTCTGAGGGATAACCGCTCCCATGCTCCCCGAGAAGAAAGAAGTAGAATGTCTAGACTTGTCTAGGATTTACGTAGCAGAATACTCGGCGATCAAGCAGACAATCTTGAAAGAGCGATCACTGCCTACACCGCCGCATTAGAAGTTTATACCCGCCACGCCTTCCCGCAAGATTGGGCTCAGACGCAAAATAATCTGGGGACTGCTTACTGTAACAGAATATTCGGCGAGAAAGCACAGAATCTAGAATTGGCGATCGCTGCTTACACCGCCGCATTAGAAGTTTATACCCGTGACGCCTTCCCGCAACAATGGGCTCAGACGCAAAATAATCTGGGGAATGCTTACCGTGGCAGAATACGCGACGACAAAGCACAGAATCTAGAATTGGCGATCGCTGCTTACACCGCCGCATTAGAAGTTTATACCCGTGACGCCTTCCCGCAACAATGGGTTCAAACGCAAAATAATCTGGAGAATGCTTACCGTAACACAATACGCGACGGCAAAGCTGAGAATCTCGAACAAGCTATCAAAGCTTACTCCGCCGCTTTGGAAGTTTACACCCCTGACGCCTTCCCGCAACAATGGGCTCAGACGCAAAATAATCTGGAAAATGCTTACCGTAACAGAATACGCGACGGCAAAGCTGAGAATCTCGAACAAGCTATCAAAGCTTACTCCGCCGCTTTGGAAGTTTACACCCCTGACGCCTTCCCGCAACAATGGGCTCAGACGCAAAATAATCTGGAAAATGCTTACCGTAACAGAATACGCGACGACAAAGCTGAGAATCTCGAACAAGCTATCAAAGCTTACTCCGCCGCTTTGGAAGTTTGCACCCGCGATGCCTTCCCCTCAGAATGGGCTCAGACGCAAAATAATCTGGGGACTGCTTACTGTAACAGAATACGCGGCGACAAAACAAAGAACCTCGAACAAGCTGTCAAAGCTTACTCCGCCGCTTTGGAAGTTTATACCTGCAACGACTTCCCCCAAAAATATCTTGAGACTTTATTTAACCTGAGTATTGTTTACCAACAGTTAGAGCGTTGGATATCAGCTTATATTACCTTAGAATCTGCAATAGATACTATTTTGCAGAAGCAAATTGTTTCTGGCAATGAGACAAAACACGAACAAGCAAAAGAATGGAACAAACTTTATCCTTGCATAATAGAAGTTTGCTTGAAATTAGAAGAATACACCAAGGCATTTAAATACATGGAGCTTAGTAAAACTCAAACTTTGATGAAAGTTATGTTGCCAAAAATTGAGTCAGATATTAAAGAAGAGAAAAATAATTTAAAAGAATCAGAAGAAAAGAAAGGACAAACTTTAAATCTCAAGCGTTTAAATCAGTTGTTAGAACAGCGCGAACAATTGATGTTAAGAAATATCGGAGAACCCATCAAATTAAGTGATATTCAAAATCTGTTAAAGCGAGATAAGCAAAAGACTGCTATCATCCAGTGGTACATTTTTAGTGATTGTTTTCGTGCTTTTATTATCACCAGCGATAATGAAAACCCAGTAATTTGGAAGTCGAAAACCCAAGACTTAGAAAATTTGCACAAATGGTGGAAAGAATATCTTCAACTTTACTTTAAAGATAAAGCACTCTGGCGACATTGCCTCAATGAGAAACTTAGCCAACTGGCTGAGATTTTACATATACAGGAAATTCTTGACCTTCTATCACCAAAGTGCAATAAAGTTATTTTCATTCCACATCTTTACCTGCATCTGTTACCTCTCCATGCTTTACCAATACTAAAACAAAGAGAAGAAACAAAGTTTTTTAAAGAAAAAACTGATTTACAGGAACATCTCATTGATAAATTCTCCGAAGGTATAATTTATGCACCATGCTGTCAACTTTTGCGCTTTACTCAAATCCAAGCTAAAAGATTATCTTCTTCAAAATCAGGCGACTTATTTGCAATTCAAAATCCCACAGGGAATTTAGATTTTGCCGATATCGAAGTCGAGACAATGGCTGCTAAATTTAAGCAACCATATATACTCAAAAAGAGTAAAGCAACAGCAGCAGCGTTAATGCAACCTCAAACTGCAAAAATTTTTCGCGATGCACACTGGCTACATTTTTCTTGTCACGGTTACTTTGATTTTAACTTTCCTAAAAAATCAGCTTTGCAGTTAGCAGATTCTTACATTTGTCCTCTCACTACCGATGCAGACAAATCTCGTTACTTGCGAGTATCTGACAACGCAGGAATTGATTTAGAAAAATGTCTCACCCTAGAAAATATATTTCAATTAAGTTTACCTAACTGTCGTCTTGTCACTCTTTCTGCTTGCGAAACTGGCTTAGTTGACTTTGCCAATAGCAGTGATGAATATATTGGTTTACCCAGTGGGTTTATCCACGCAGGTGCAGCTAGTATCGTCAGTAGTTTATGGGCTGTAGATGACTTCTCCACAGCTTTATTAATGATTAGATTTTATGAAAACTTGCAAAAAGATTCCAACCAAAATGTGCCACTTGCTCTTAAACAGGCGCAGCAGTGGTTTCGTCAAGTCACCCAAGTCCAGTTACTCCAATGGCTTGATTGTAAAATAGATATGGATGCTCAGCAAAAACAGAAAGTTAAAGAGAGATTAGAAAAAAACTATAAACCAGAAGAGCGACCATTTAAAAAGCCGCTTTTTTGGGCAGGTTTTTGTGCAATTGGAGAATAATAGGAGAAATAACTATGGAAGCAGATAAGATTATTGAAGCATTTACACAAGTCGTTAGAGAACAAGATTATGTCTTTTCTGACGCTGCAATAGCAGATATCCCCACGCTGCAGAATAAACTTGCTGCTATAGAAAATCTCACTTCACAAGCAATTGCAGAAGTTATTCGTCAGTGGTACATCAACCATGAATCTGTGAGAGATGCCATACTTGTTCAAGAACGAGAAATTAGTAAAATCCTCAAGACAAAACCACAAAGCCAAGAAAATTTTATTCAAAATACCTCTACCATTCTGCAAGAAGATCTGGAAAAACTATACGAGAGAAAGAAACCAGAAAAATTAGATGATACAAAAAAGGCAGATAATGAATCGAAATAGAGTTAATATTTGCATTCAAATATAACTCGACCCCGCCGATGATGTCCCCTCTTTGTTCGGGGGGAGGGGTTGCGAAAATGTGTCATGCAATTGTCAGATTTAAAAATTGACTGTTCCAAACCAACATGAAAATCCATGCACCCAATATTCATCTCCTCGCTTTTCAGCTTTACAAAGCTTCAAACTTAGATACAACTCTTCTGCAAGATAATGATAAAAACTACCTGTGGCAGAGCGCGGATAAAATAGCTATCCAAACTTTGCAAAAACAAGATTTACATCTCACTCAGCATATAGATATTAACAAAGAAGCTGATAGCCCCCGCGTTGATTTGCTTAAAGAATCAGAAGTCAAAGATGGTGATTACTCCTTACCTTTTGCAGGCAAAATATCTTTAGATGACACGCAACAAGTGGTTATCGAAGGTTTTGCTCATCCTTTGCGAATTCATGACAGCTACGGTTTGTGGTTCAATTTGCGTCGTCCAGAAGAAGAAGATAACAAGCCAACTGAAGATGTAGATATTTCTCTATTGAGCAAGTTGAATCTAAATAATTGTTTTACCTTAGAAAAAAACGAACTCTTTCTCGGACAAACTTTATTAATTACTGGTTGGCTGACAAGTGCTAGAGATAAACAGAATGTCAATACAATAGCGGCAGAATGCTTAAAACATCTTTTTTATAAAAATGATAAGCTACCCCCTTTAAATCGTCAAGGAGAGTTATTCGGTAGTCCGATTTTTGAATATGGTTTGTTTAGCCAGTTAGCTAACTATCAGCACATGCTCATCTGGCTGTTTAGCGATCAAAAAGCTGATAAAAACTTGCAGCAATGCGCTCAAGAGTTATTCGACTTATTTTTCTTTCGTACCAAGATTGTAAAAGCTTTTACAGATAGCAGAAAAATTTATGAAAACCTTAGAGACGCTTATAAAAAAATAGACAAATTAACAAATCAATTGATTAAGCTAGATAATAGCAAAGCGGTAGCAACAAATTTAACGGAATTGGAAAATGAGTTACAAAAATTACCAAATTTATTTTTGCAATACAGTCGCTGGCTACACGATTTAGAATACAATCAAAATACAATTGCCATACATCAGTCTAATTATTCCAAGAAGTTGGAACAAATTAGTAGTATAATGCCAAGTGAAAATTTAGACTTTTTAAAAAGTTTCAGCGATAAAAACGTCCCTTATTTTAAAGAACAAATAGAAGCAGATTTGGGGTATTTCCGCCATGGAGCAAGGGCGTTAGAGCAAGCCATCTCTTCAATTCGCGGCATAGTAGAAATCGTACAAGCCGAGAGCGATCGCTCTTTAGAAAAAACCATCCAAATCGTGGGTGTGGGGTTAGGTGGAGGTGCGATCGTATCTGGTGTTGTCACACAACATATTGACAAACCATTCGCGCCCATATCTTTCAACAACCCGTTCCATCCTATGGTGTCATCTTTGTTTTGGAGTATTTTGGCTACCTTCTTTTTTGGCGCTTTAGCTTTGTTTTGTTGGACGAAACAAAAGTAATGTTCTTCTGCGCTCACCCGTTTTATCTCCGATAGCTTAATCTTTTCATGTTGCTTGCAACACTTAAGGAGGGAGGATATTATCTAGGCGAAGTTGGAGACGGGGCAAAAGTGGCGACTCAATTGCTTGGTTTAGTCGGTATTGTTGTTGAATATAGGTGTCTCCAACCAGTTGACAAATGATGAATGTAGGTTGTTTAGGTTTACCAATAAATGCCACACCACTTAATCTTCGATAATCCACAATCCAATATTTACCGAATGCCTAAAAGCGCATATTCCTCAACATGAGCGAGCATAATTAGTTTCCCAGTTGGTGCTAACGACTTCAACCACCAGTTCAAGCGATCGCCCAAAGGGCAGTGCGCTCCTTTGCAATCGCCCCAGCGTAATCTATATTCATAACTCTCGTAGAGGCGATTGCCTTCGGCACTGGGCATAGCACAATTGCATCTAATTACTTTACTACGAGCGATAGCGTTCGCGGAGCGTGTGCTTTGCACGAGTGCGCTGCTGCTTTGGTGCAGATCGCACTTCGTACAAAAGGTGATGGATACTCAGATGTCAAAAATCGGCAGATGCTGTCGTATGCCAAGGGTATTTATTCAAAATGTACAAAACAGATTTTAGTACAAAAATAGTACACTTTTTTTTTCTGTTCGTAAATTATTTTAGAATTTAGCAAGGTAGAAAGACTTATGTTGTTGTGAGCGTTCAGCTTCGCTGCGCCGCAGGCACCGCATTGGGTAGCCATTCCTACCGAGTATCGAGCGATCGCTGATGCCAAACAAAATCACGGGATGAGTATATGAACACACTTCCTGCTGGCAAAGCAGTTGTTTGCGTCGTACCTCCATCAACTGACCAACTGACGCGATCGTGAGGTGTAAAGGCAACGCTGATGGCGTGCTTGGGCATGGCAAAATCAAATTGACCGATCGCACTTAAGCAACCATACTCAACAGTAATGCCGTCCCATTCGGCTTTTAGGTTTAACGAAGGAGGTTGGGTACTGACAGACTGCATAGGCATCGAATGATATTCCCACAGAGGAATCACCTCAAATCTAAAATAAATTGGGAGGGTGAGAACCCTTGAAGATGTAGTTTGACGCACGGAGCCAAACTACATCTGTGTTTTTAAGGGGGGGATGAAACCCGACGCAACAAGTTTTAACTTGTTGTTTCTCTTTCAATATATTGTCTAACAGCTTCTCGAATTAAATCATTGAGAGAGCGTTCTGTGTTTTGGGAAAGTTTTGTTAAATCTTGATGCTCTTTATCTGAGAATCTAACAGTTAATTTTTGCATGACCCCATGATAGCGTTATAATAGGGTCATAGTAGCACAGGATGAAAAACTCCAAAAACAAAAACGTGTTGGTAGACCTACCCTCACAATTGAAGATATGGGTGCGTAAGTCCTACTTAAAACAGCGAACAGTGAACAGTACCAGCCGCAGTGCGTATGGTGTGGTTGTACTGACACCAACGCTCTGTGGTCTAATTGGTGTGGTGTTTCCCCCAACGATAAAACTGATAACTGGTAACTGATAACTGGTAACTGGTAACTGTTAAAAAGCATTCAATAACACGGATGCTTGTTAGGATTTGAATAAATCATCTGCGAAACCTTGGGCGGTTCATTGCCAATGTGAAAGGCGCGGACTTGTTCTTCAATCACTCTATCTGCATTTGTCACCCGCGCAAATTGCCTTTTGTGTTCTGCCCAAGACTCTACAAGCAATGTTTCCACAAAGCGACTAGGGTCTGATAAATCTTGATACACGCCCCACTGAATCGCGCCATCACGCCGACGAATTTGGCTGAGTGCTTGCATCACCTTGGTAAACTCTTCGGCGTTTGCTGGATCAATGCGATACTCGAGGGTAATTAAGACGGGACCATCATTTGGGCACGGTTCAAAAGCGATGCGTGGCTGATCCCAGTGCAGGGACGCCTGCAAGTCCAATTTTTCAGCACAGCGAAGACGATAACGCACTGTTAGCAAAACACACACAATTAATCCCACAGCGGCACTAGCAAGGGCTATTGAGATACTTGTCCGTTGAGCTATAGTACCCCACAAAAGACTGCCCAGCACCATACCTCCCTGGAACACCAGCAATTGTACAGATAAGGCTCTGGCACGCACCCACGTAGGAACCGCTGTTTGCGCTGCGACATTAAGACTCACCATAACGCTGAGGGACGAAATTCCCACCAGCAGCATCACTACCCAAACCAGTGGTACGATGCGGAAAAATGCCAGCGCCAGCATCATCACGCCCATAAGCAGGGATGACAGCGCCACCACCCTGTCGCTGGAAAGCTTCTGTCGTGCTTTGGGTAAAATGAACGCTCCTGCTAAACCACCAATGCCCCAAAAGCCAAGAACTATACCGTACCCCAGCGCATCCAACTTTAACTCTTGACGTCCCAGCAGTGGTAGTAGAGCAAACAAGGCACTGGCAAAGAAAATATAAGCAAAAGTTCTAATTAGCACAGACTGAAAGACTGGGGCATAACGGATGTAACGTATCCCTGCTTGCATTGCTCCTACGACGCGTTCTGTGGGTAAGGCACTCTTTTCATGCCTGCGTTGCCAGCGATAAATCACAAGTATCACGCTCACAAATGAGGCAGCGTTCAGCAGGAAAACAACACCCGTTCCGGCTGTGGCGATGATTATCCCGGCGATCGCTGGACCAATTGAACGAGATAAATTCACAACAATACCGCTAAGAGTCACAGCTTGTGGCAGTTCTTCTCTTGGTACAAGTTCGGGGGTGACAGCTTGCCAAACAGGCATATTCATTGAACTGCCGATACTCAGGGCAAAGGTGAGCGCTAAGAGTATCCACGGTGTTGTGATGTGAGCTATTGTCAGCACACCTAACAAAGTCGCCATAGCTAGCATCCAACCCTGCGTCCATAGCAACATCTTACGGCGGTCAACAACATCGGCGATCGCTCCTGCGGGTAACGCCAGCAAGAAAAACGGCAAGCTAGACGCCGCCTGCATTAGCGCCACTAACAACGGTGAATTGGGTGCAAGAGTTGTCATCAACCATGCTGCGCCGACATCGTGCATCCAAGTTCCAATGCTAGACACCGCCGATGCTACCCACAAGGCACGAAACACGGGCTGACGCAGGGGAGTCCACATGGAAATAGCAACTGCTGATGGTGATGTCATAGGAAGATGCAGGAGTAGGGTGGATGGAGGAAGGCAAGACTATTTCATTTAAGCTTGTAACTGCCCTGCAATTCATAATACTTTTAACAAAATAACTATTTAAGCTATTAGATTTCTTGCAAAAATCGAATTTAAGGGTATTTTGAAGCGCAGATACACAAACCATTGGACGCAGACAAACACTAGTTAATTATCTGTGTGCATCTGTACGGCAGTTGCTTCAACGGGGGGAACCCCCGCAACGCACTGCCTCGTCCATCTGTGGTTTAATATTCAAAAAATCGACTTTTGCAGGAGGTCTATTGACTAAACAAAAAAGTTGTTAAATGCTGTAAAACACGTAATCCCTTAAGAGAACCAGAAACTAAGCGAGTTGCAGCAATTGGTTGTTTGAGTAGTCCCATTACTAAAGGCAACGCCTGTAAAGAACCATCATGAAATGCATTGGTGAGGTTAGGAATATTATGGCGTACGTCGTCACTGATAACTCGCAGCATTGCTACAGCAATTCCCAACTGGCTCAAAACTTCTAATGCTGCAAATCCTTCCATGTCTACAACGTCAGTATTATAAGCTTGACCTAATTGCAGTTTTTCACTGGCAGAATAAATGAGGCGATCGCTCGTCAAACCAATTCCTGTGAAAACTCTGGATTGCAATTTCTTTTGTAGTATCTCTGTTAACTCTAGCTTACAGAAAAGTTCAGTAGCCTTTTTATTTTCTTCTCCAACGGGATAAACGCAACTTCGATACAGGACAGCCTCTCCAATCCTGTATTTGGGCGACAAACTCCCACATAAACCCATTAGCAAAACTCTGGGTTGCGAATGCTCAGAAAAGTGTCCAGCGTGTAGCAATTGTTCTAAATATTTCCTTAATGCTGATGAACCCATAGGAATCGGGAAAACGGGCGGTGTAGGAACTGCAACGCGATTTAATCCTTTGCAAACGGACTTGTACTCTGGTCCTTGAGCAACCAGAATGGCATCAACAGGCATTGTCATTATTCTGTGCCCTGTGTTTTTCCATTGTTGAGGCAATTATAGTTTTTCTAGGCGTATTGAGTTTAACAGCGTTATAGCAAGGTACACGACTTATGACAATTCGCACCTTTGTAACTGGTACTACAGGCTTTGTTGGTGCTAACTTGGCACGGTTGCTTGTGGAGGAAGGCTATGCAGTCCGGGCGCTAGTTCGTCCTAACAGCCGCTTGGACAATCTACAAGATTTAGACGTAGAGACTGTGAAAGGCGACCTAAACGATCTGGATTTACACCAGAAAATGCAGGGCTGTCAGGTACTATTTCACGTTGCGGCTCACTATTCTCTTTGGCAAGCTGACCGAGAGGTATTGTATCACAATAATGTCCTGGGAACGCGTAATGTGTTAGCAGCCGCCCGTCAAGCAGGAATTGAACGCACTGTTTATACGAGTTCCGTTGCTGCTATTGGGGTAGGTGAACCAGGGGAGGTAGTCGATGAAACACATCAAAGTCCAGTTGAGGAACTTGTTGGTCACTACAAGAAGTCTAAGTATCTAGCTGAGCAGGAAGCCAAACAAGCGGTAAAACAGGGTCAAGATATCGTGATTGTCAATCCAAGCACTCCAATTGGTCCAATGGACATCAAACCAACTCCTACTGGAGATATTATTCTGCGGTTTCTGCGAAGGCAAATGCCTGCTTACTTAAATACGGGTTTGAATTTTATCGATGTGCGCGATGTGGCGAGGGGACACTTATTAGCTTTGGATAAAGGAAAAACAGGAGAGCGTTATATCTTAGGTAACCAAAACCTTTCTCTCAAAGCAGTGCTTGATCAACTCGCCGAAATCACAGGTTTGAGTGCTCCTCAAAAATCTATCCCAGGATGGATACCTCTAAGTTTAGCTTGGATTGATGAGCGAATTCTCGCGCCTTTAGGCAAACCGCCTTCGATTCCTTTGGATGGTGTTCGTATGTCGCATCAACCGATGTATTACAACGCTTCCAAAGCAGTCAGAGAATTAGGTTTGCCTCAAACCCCAATTAGAACTGCTTTACAAGACGCCGTAAATTGGTTTGTGGCTCAGAAATACGTTGAGGTAGCATACAAATAGAGACTTTTTGGCGGATTACCATAACCAAGCAAAATTGTCATCGGACATTTTTCGTAATTGGTTGAGTGCAGACTGCTGATAGCTAGAGTCCATATCAAGGTGTTGAGGAGAATTATGGGCATTCAATTACAACAAGCTATTGAAATAGGTAAGTATTTAGTGACTCAACGTCTGTTGGGTCGCAAACGTTTCCCTCTGGTTCTGATGTTGGAACCGCTGTTTCGGTGTAATCTGGCTTGTTCCGGTTGTGGGAAAATCCAGCATCCTAAAGAAATACTTAAGCAACACTTAACTCCTGAACAATGCTTTGCCGCAGTGGAAGAGTGCGGCGCACCAGTTGTCTCTATTCCTGGCGGCGAACCCCTGCTGCATCCCCAAATTGATGAGATTGTCCGAGGCTTGGTTGAGCGCAAAAAGTTTATTGTCTTGTGTACTAATGGATTGTTGTTAGAGAAGAGCCTGGATAAGTTTCAACCTTCCCCTTATCTGACTTTCAGTGTGCATTTAGACGGGATGCGGGAGCTACACGATAAGTGTGTGGATCGCAAAGGAGTGTTTGACATTGCAATTCAAGCAATTCGTGCAGCAAAAGCGAGAGGATTTCGTGTCGCTACAAACACTACGGTTTTTGAAGGGGCTGATCCTAAAGAATTGCAGGAGTTGTTTGACTTCCTCACTAGTTTGGGTATTGATGGTATGACGATTTCCCCAGGCTACAGTTACGAGTGGGCACCGGATCAAGAGCATTTTCTCAAACGGGAACAAACACGGGCACTCTTCCGGCAAATCTTTGCTCCTGTGAAGGCGGGTCAGAAAAACTGGGATTTTCTTAATAGCCCGCTATTTCTAGATTTTCTCACTGGTGAGAAAGACTACGATTGTACCCCTTGGGGTAGTCCCAGCTATAGCGTCCTTGGTTGGCAAAAGCCTTGTTACCTTCTTAATGAAGGTCACTACAAGACTTTCCAAGAACTGTTGGAAAAAACAGATTGGAAGCAATACGGTCGTGCTAGTGGCAATCCCAAGTGTGCAGATTGCATGGTACATTGCGGTTATGAACCCACCGCCGCAATGGATGCGATGCAGCCGACAAATATCGGGCGATCGGTGAAGGCGCTATTGGGGATAGGGAGCTAGTGGTCTATGTCATTAATTGTGATGCATTTCTAAATTAGAGAAATTTTATAGAGACGTTGCATACAACGTCTCTACAACCCGGTTGAGCTTATACCATTTCACGAAATGCCTGATACAAATGGTCGGTCTCTAATTCTTTCCCCCTGCAAGAAAGCTCCCTGCCCCCTGCTGCCTATTTGTATCAAGCTTAAAGTGAAACGGTATTAGTACAGAATTGCACAAGTTCTTAACGTTACACATCTCATTCTGTTAGCGTGCCTCTTGCGGAGGAGGCACGCTGCACTAACGTTGATTTCAGTTCCTACAATAGAAGATAGAGGTTTCTGACAACGATTAGGGATTTTGTAATGCCCAAAAGTCTTGCTAACAAAATAGTTGTATTTGGCTTACTTTGTTCTTTGCTAGCACTTACAACTGGCTGTGGGGATGAAAGTTCTAGTGACACGAACTCTTCAGAAGTCAATCAAACAACAGAAATCAGGAATGGTGAAGTTAAACTTAATTGTTCATCCAACTCACCAGATGATCAAGTGACTACAACCGCGACTGTCAATGGCAGAGAGTACAAATGTGAGAATGGGCGGACGACTAGGGTGAGATAAAGCTGATGACTCGCCAACAGTTGTCCTCATGACACGTAAAAAGACCGGGAGCGAGGTCACGCCCCTCGCCTTTAGGCAGGGGTGGAAAAGCGACACGAGCAGATTTATCTGCCTTCAATACTAATGTCTCTCATGATGAGGGTCATTTATATTGACATACTCCCCGGCCTAAAGGGACGGGGATTCTAGGCTCAAACAACAATTGCAGGCGCAGCCCGTCTTACATCATCTAACCTAACAGTTGATGCCCCAACTGCACAAATATTCGCGCGCTGCGTTCTCGTCCCTTCCATTGACTGACTGACAGGATGGACAATGCCACTCTCTAACAGACAAATCTAGCTTTTCTAGAACGTGTCCACAGCTAGAACAAGTCTTGCTAGACGGGTACCATTGATCTATAAATATGACCTGCTTGCCTTTCTTTTTGGCAATCCACTCTAGAATTTGTAGAAATTCCCCAAAGGCTAGGTCTGCTATCTTGCGTCCCCAAAGATGTTGCATTCCTTTGAGGTTGAGTGTTTCAAAACACAGCACATCAAACTTGTTGGTTAGCTCATAGGCAAGTTTCCAAAACCAATCACGTCTAGCATTAGAAATATCCTCATATTTGCGTACTAGATTCTTCCTTGCCCGTTCACGGGTTCCTGACCCTTTTAGCTTTTTAGAGTGTTGCCTACTCGCTTTCTTAATGGCGTTGAGGGACTGTTTAAGAAATTGGGGAGATTCCATCGCTGAACCATCAGAACAGGTGAGGAATGTCTTTAAGCCGAAGTCAAATCCCGCTATTCTACCAGTCGCGAATTTGATTTCTGGTTCAACTACATTGTCAACTACAACAACCATAAACAACTCACCCAATGGTGTGCGCTTGATGGTTAGAGTTTTGACCGTTCCCTCTATTTCTCTAGACTTCCAAAATTGATAAACCCGACTTCCAATTTTGATTCGATTGCCACCTAAAAACTTATATCCTGCTTGTTTAAGAGTGAATGATTTGTACTTCTTAACTTTCTTAAATCCCGGTGGACGAACCCCCTTCTTATTGTGCTTAAAAAACAATTGGTATGCTTTTTCAATGCGTTGACAGATATCCTGTACTGCTTGAGAACCTACTGATTGCCAGAACGGGTTACGCTTCCGCAATTTGGCTATATGAGATTGAAGTTTCCCGCAAGCTAGGTGTTTACCCCACATCTTATAGTACCGACTCGGAAGGGCAATGCAATGGTTATAGATTACCCCAGAAGCGTTAATCATCTGCTTGAGGTATCTATTCCGCTTGTGTTTGTACAGCTTAAATCGTAGTGTTCTCATGCTATTATTGTACACAATAAATCTGTACAATAGTATGAAGAAACGATGCTTATTTTAGAGTAGAAGAGTACGAACTTCAAATTCTTGAAGATTACTGCTCCGATGTTGGCAGAACAAAAACTGATGTACTCAGAGAACTTATCAGAAGCCTGAAGACAAAGAGAAAGCCGTCCTAGAAGGACGGGGCTTTAGACCCATTCTTTCGGTAAGGTTTTGGCTTGTTCGACAGGAACTTTAGGCGAGGGAGAATCTGCAAGGATAGTATCGCCTAGTTCCACAAAGAATTCCAAGTTGCTCTCATCAGCATTGGAGATAGCAGGGTAAGGGTTTAAATCTCCACGCCAGTCACCTGACACACCAAACGTGAGTCCTGCATAAGTTGACAACGGTGCTGAGGTGTGCAATTTACCGGAACTATTGCTTCCTGAACTATCAATAGCGCGGTAGTAGTAATCAGTTCCCGGACTCAAATCCTGAAGCTGAACTTTGACGGGTTGCGCTGGGTTTGTCGTATAAGTAATCGCTGCCTTTGCGTTCTCGAAGTTCGGGTTGGTAGCATACTCAAAAATCACCACACCTGGAACACTACTGCGCGTCCACAATACAGCCGAGGTTTGGGTAGTATCCCCTGATGCAACACCATTCGGCAATGCTTTATCAGGCAGTTCCAAGAACGGATCCTGTTGTGAGAAAAACTCCGCCACTTTCTTGACAGTTTCCACATCTTTGTCCGAAATGTAGATTGGGAATAAGGACGTATCAACTAGTCCCTGTTCCAATTTAGAGTCAGTCAACCAGGGGAATTTATAAGTATTGAAAACGGAATTTTGATTGTTTAAATCTTGCATATAAAATATTGACAAGACTTATGTTTTGATTATTAATTGTATATTTACTACCGAACGTACTTACTAAGATAAGTCATCGGCAGAAATAAATTGTTTCACAACAGCAACAAAACGTTTCATATCAGCATGGGCGATCGCCCCCATTGTTGAGACTCGAAAGATAGATTGAGCTAAAGTTCCCTGACCTGCATAAATCACATAGCCCTGTGCTTTAAGTTGGTCGTGGAACTCATCATAGCTGAAACCCTCTGGCAGATAGAAGGCATTGAGGACGACAGATGAACTTGTTGCAGGAAGTAAGGGTTCAATTCCCATTGCAAGCAATTCGTTTCTTACCAAGTTGACAAGTTGACTGTAATAGCTATGTCTTGCACGCCAACCCCCTGCTTCTTCCAGTTCTTGCAAAGCTTCTGCTAAAGCATAGAATACTTGAACGGATTGGGTAAAAGGAGTACCGCCTTTGTCCTGCTGTTGGCAATAAGTTGCCAAATCTAAATATAAGGTGCGTGGAATTGTGTCTGCACCTACCAGGGCATCCCGGCGCACGATAACAAAGGCTGTTCCTGGAACACCATGCAGACACTTATTAGCTGTAGCAGCACAAGCGGTGATTCCCCAAGATTCAAAATTCAGTTCTTCAGCACCAAAACTGCTGACCGCATCTACCAAAAGTTGGATTTTGCGTTCTTGACAAATTGCGCCAAGTTGAGCCAAATGATTCAAGCGCCCCGTGGTGGTTTCGTGATGAACGACCGCGAGGTGAGTAATGTCGTCATTTTCATCTAGGAGTTTTAGCAAACGCTTGATATCAATTTCGGCACCCCAAGAATGGTGGAGTGTGATGTAATCAATTCCGTGGATGCTGGCAATTTTAGATAGTCGTTCGCCATACACGCCGTTTTCAATCACCAAAAGCTTCCCGTTTCTTGGTACTAGACTAGTGACCATAGCTTCCATTGCTGCTGTACCAGAACCGGTAAGCAGAACTGCTGCCCAATGCTCTCCTGAGAGGTCGTAGACTTGAAGGAGTTGTTCGCGGATTCTGTTTTGAAGTTGGGAAAATTCAACTTCACGGTGACACAAGTCGGGACGCAACAGAGCATTTCTGACGCGATCGCTAAGATTGACAGGACCAGGATTCAGGAGAATATTCATAATTTTACAGTTTTTTAAGCATAGGCTCTGAACAGTTTCAAACAGTTATATAACAGTTTCAAGCCCTTACCCCCCTTCTGGTCACTTAAGATTCAGCTTGAATAGCAGGAGCCTCACACCATAATCTTTGATTTGGTGTGAGAGGAATGCGAGTGAGGGGAGGAGCGTCCCCTTGACCTATGTAGCGTATAGGAGTTACGAGGGAAAGGGGACGGCGACGAAACGAACTATCTCTCCTGCAAAGAACGAATGAATTCTCGAATTACATCTGTTTTACTGCGATTAGTTCGGTTACAGTACTCCTCTAAAATCTTTCGCTCGTTTTGTGGAATTCTGACATTCAATACGTATGCATCCATAATGCAACAAGTAATGTATTTTGCATTATAATCGTAGCAGGAGGACATCATGAAATACACTTACCAGTACAAAGCACTCCCAACAAGTGAACAAAAACTAGAACTTAACCTTTGGTTGCGGATTTGCCAGTACTGGTACAACCGACAGTTAAGGGATAGATTCGATTGGTGGGAAATGAATCGCTCACCCGTTGATGCTTGTCCACTGATCTGTCATTTGCCCGAATTGCGGGAGAAGCCGAACTTCTACAGCCAAAAAAAGTATTTACCAGAACTCAAAAAAGAAGCTGTAACAGTGCAATGGTCGGGTGAAAAACTTGACTTCTCGCGAGTTCCTGCAAACACCTTACAGTCCGTTTGCAAACGAGTTGATAAAGCATTTGAACGATTCATTGCAGGTGATTCCACTCTTGAGCGTAGCGGTAAGCCACGTTTTAAATCTCAATCTCGCTATCGCTCATTTGTAATTGAGGGTGCTGGACTAGATTTGCACTCTTGTTCGATTGGTGGGAAATATCTGTACATTAAAGTGCCAAAGATTGGACTAATCAAAGTTCGGTTACATCGTCATTTGCCGGATGGTTCAATCCTTAAACAGGTACAGTTTATCAGAAAGAATGATGGCTGGTTTGTCAATCTGCGACTTGAAGATCCAACTATTGCGGTTATAACGGCTGACTCGGTTTTACCCACTTGGGAGAACTCAATGGGTATGGATGCGGTGTTGAACGAAGATGTTTATCTGGCAACTTCGGAAGGCGGCAAACTACCATCACTTAAAGTGCTGCGAAAAAATCAGGCTAAGTTGACTCGCATTTCAAAGAAGAAGAATCTTCGCAAGAAAGGTTCTAAGGCACGTCGCAAGCTAGCAAAACGCGAAGGACGACAACACCAAAAGATTGCCCGTGCTAGAAAGGATTTTCAATACAAAACCGCTCACAAGCTCGTGAGGACAGGTAAGAAAATATTCTTCCATGAAGACCTCAATCTCAAAGGTCTGACCCGCCGCAATGCACCCAAACAAGACGAAATGGGTGCTTATCTCCCAAACGGACAATCTGCTAAGTCTGGACTCAATTTGTCTTGGGCAGATGCTGCATTTGGTCAATTCTTTCAAATCCTTGGACACATAGCTGGAAAAGCTGGATCTGTAGTGATTGCGAAGAATCCTGCTTATACGTCTCAACTACTCGCGTACCGTGATAAAGTTGTTTTCACCGATACTGGTATTCGAGAGTATTGGGACGCTCATCTAAGGCTCTGGGTTGATAGGGATATCAATGCTGCTATCAATATTAAGAGAGTGGGGCTGGACGTGTTCCCCACTATAAAACGCCGTAAAGGTGGCATCGTGATAGTTCACTCTATTACCGATAATACCTCGTTCGCGCAGCGTCTCCCCTTGGGAGAAGGAAGTTCTACGCATTCTTAGGAATGTCTGAGAAGCCTACACTATACCCGCAAGGGTTAGTGTAGGAGCGTCACACACCAGATTGGAGATAAATGAGCTGCAATCTGCTTCCACGTCCTGCCAGCATCGTCCGAGAAAAATATCTGACCGTCACTGGTTCCAAAAGCAGCCAGATTTCCTGAAGTGGAAAGAGTACCCGTGTTGATATTGTCATCAAACCACTCCGGCAGCCCTTGCTCACACTTCATGAAAGCTCCTGGCTTGTCGAGCGGGTGTCGGTAAATAGCCGCTTTGCCACCATGCGGACCCATAGAAGCAGTCATCAAAATGGTTTCTCCACATACTGCTACGGCTCGTGCGTAGGCAGCATGTAGGTTTTCGCGTGAAAAGCTCCAAGAATTCCCTCTATCTCTACTCACAGCCAGCCCCTCAGCCGTAGCCGCTAGTACAAGATCCGGATGAGATGGAACTGTCCGTACCTCATGGACATCTGCATGAAAGTCGATGGTGGGTTGCCATGACTGTCCCTGATCATCGGAGCGTAAAATGCCTCCAACGTGCACATTCACGTAGAGTTCACCGGATTGACCAATAGCCATCGAACGAACATCTGGAGGACCACCCCAAGGCGTATACCATTCGGAGCGTCCCGAAACCGTCTCAAAGCAATTGATGCGATTCGTGCTTCCGTCTGCAATCCGGATAAGATGAGCTTGTGATGTTCCGACTAGAACCGCGCCATTGTAAGGTAGGATACAGTTCAGCCGCAAATCATCAATTGAAGCTATTTGGTGCCACTCGCCTTCTGCGTTGCGATGCCATACCGAGTTACGGTCAACGATGACCCACAACCCATCGGGACTTGAAGCAAGAGCAGTGATAGAATAGCCTTCAAGTTCAATATGCTGCCTGGAATCGAGGAACAGCAAGCCATCAGATGTTCCTGCTATCACGCTTGGTTTCTGTATCCTTGGGGAGGTACTGGCTTTATCCGTATCTGCTTGCTTGTGCTCTATCGGCTCACCCTGCTCAACTATTTGCTGTAGAGTATCGTCCATCGTTTGAACCTCCAAACTTCATGGGTGCCGCCACTATGAGTAAGCATCTGTCTTTACCAAGTAGCTTTGTCCCTCAGCACCCGCTTCTTAATCTAAATGTACTGAATTCGTTCAACCTATAACTCATTGACATCCTCACAGCCCTAAAAGTGCGGTGATTCCTCACCACGTCAGCAACCTACTAGAAGCAGGAAAACTGATCGCTGAATGGGGTTGACGCTTCAATGAGAACAGCCTGGAACCAGGTCTTACACTCTCTCCACGTCCGTTTTAAGTCCGGAATGTCCTTCCGCGACTAACCGACTACAAACCATTAAATTTTGACTTTTTCCTCTGGGGTGGATTTATGTTTACTACCATTGCCCGTTGGTTTTTCTCTACGCCTGCTCTCATCGTAGCTGTTTCAACGCGTCTTGAGCCTAGAGGGGGATTGTTAGTTCCAAGTGTATTTTACCACAAAGCCGTCCTAGAAGGACGGGGCTTGTATCCCATTAATCTCGGTCATAAGCATGAGGATAGTGGCTGTGCCGCTTTTTCGTCTGCCGACAATCGTTCATCTTGTATCATCTCACTGCCGTCAGGCGTGCCGTATCTCCTCCACCAGACGCTGAGCACAAAGCGCATACGGCGATAGCTGCGTTGTGTACCCACTGGGCATACCCGCAGGGGGAGGGGCGGTTTTGGCGTAAGCCAAAGGTGGGGTGGGGTTCTGTGATTCTGGAGAATTTACCAAACATCATATTAAAAACTAGAACCGATATGAGTCATAAGGCGTTGCAAAACAGCTTCCGGCGATATGCTAGGTCGGGGTAGGTTTTTGAGCGTTCCTGAACGGATCTTCAGATGACCAAATTTGGGTCTATTATCGCTATCTGTTGCAAATAGCACATCTAAAAGCAAAAGGTCATCTCCTTCTAATGCAATGCCATAACCGCATGCCTCGGCAATCTTAGCAAACCGGACGCCTGACGAAACAGTGGCTTGAGCGCCTGTAGAATCGTGGCATTCATTGTCTAAAAGAATATGGATCAAGTTAGAACCGCCATAAGTGCCAATGGTAGCAAAATTGCCCATACGCATAAGTGCGGCACCATCCCCATCAATCACCACGACTTTCAGGTCTGGGCGTGCTAAGGAAAGCCCCAGTCCCAGAGATGAAGCGCAGCCCATCGACCCGACCATGTAGAGATGATTGCTGCTGTCGCAATTGGCAAACAGCTCGCGTCCCGTGTATCCTGTAGTCGCAATTATTACCGTTTTTTCGGAATCAGTGAGTTCCACAATTCGAGCCAGTGCTTCATTTCGCGAGACACGTTGCTCTTTGTTGCCTATAAAAAAGCTTTTGGGAACGTTACCGTTATGACTTTCCCCTTGGTTCCGGGAGGGGATAGAAGCACGGATCAGCGCATGAGGAGCAACCGTTCCCTTTCGCATGATTAGGGCGTAGGGGCGGCGTTCTTGTTTCATGTAAGCTTCGGCTCGTTGCAGGACGGGTTCTATCTCTGCTGCTTCTTTGGGAAAGAATTCCCAAGGGACAGTTATTGTTTCTAACAATTTATCTGTAATCTGCCCCATAAGTTCATGCTGTGGTTCATCTTGGAATTGGGAATCGCCCCGCAGCGTACAAATGAGCAGCAGCGGAATCCGGAAGATATAAGCAAGGGAGGTGAGGGGGTTAACCGCATTACCCAACCCAGAGTTTTGCATCATCACCACAGCTTTTTTACCGCCAATTGCTGCTCCCGCCGCTGTCGCTAAAGCGTCTCCTTCATTAGCTGAGGAGATATAAGTGAGTTGAACGTCATTGATGACGTAGTTGATAAAAGGGGTGAGAAAGGAACATGGTACACCAGCGTACCATTCAAAGCCTAGATTGCGAGCAGCTTCTACAAATTCCTCGGCTTGGATCATGAGAATAAAATACCTTTGGCTTGAATCAAATAGTGAGAATGTTTTGAATATTGAGTCCATTATTGAACAAAGCTGTCTGGCCAGTGGGAACAGAGAACTCACAGAAGCTGTGGAACAGATTAGCACCTCTTGTGGTTCCACCCTCAATAATTCTGGTATTACCCTCTAATCTGACATTGGAATTATTTGGCAGAGTGCTGTCTGGGGTGATTTGAGCAACTGAGATATTTGCATATAAGGTAACTGCACTGACGATGGCAATTCCTAGACTTTGTAACCAGTCCAAACGCATAGTTCTAAAATACATTGCACTCTCCTAATAGGAAGAAAATTTAGCTTGAAAATCTCTATCTTGAGTATAAGTATGAAGACAATCAAATTATGCTTAAGAGAGGATATTACTACATTTGCCTTACTGAATGAATATAGTGAATAAAAAGGTGATGGTAATCGCAACATCGGGATAGATGAACGAAACGGTACTGAAAATGGTTTAAACGATCAAACCTCATCTTTTGAGATTAAACGAGATATTTGGAATTTCTCCAAACTCCAATGGGGAAACTAATTGAATAGAAACAAGGAGGAAGAAAATGCGTAACGTCTTGTCCACGGTATCACCGGGCGGTGCTCATTCGGTCAAAAGCCGGAACAGGCGTAGACTCGGACTGGTGTCGGGCGTGCTGCTCGGGGTGGTGGCTGCCGCCAGCGTGATCGGCGTGGCCTACGCGGAACGATCGCCTGGTGGCCTACCCGCGGCGGCCCCGGAAGCGGACCGCAAGTTCCAGCCAGCGACGGACTATGACAAGGACGGCTGTTACCCGACTCCCGCCATCGGGCCTGACGGGAAGATCAACCCGGGCAAGAACTTAGGCGGCGCCCTGAACGGTGAATGCCGCGACGAAGTGGATCTCGACGACGCCAACGTCTATTCGCGCAGCAAGTGCAATAACGGCTGGTGCGCGTACATGTACGCGTACTACTTCGAGAAGGACCAGTCGACCGCAGGGGTCGGAGAGATCGCGGGAGGTACCAATGGACACAAGCATGACTGGGAGCACGTCGTGGTGTGGGTGCAGAACGACACCCCGGTGTGGGTTGCGGTGTCCCAACATGGCGAATACTTCTGGCGCCACAGAGACCAAATTCCCTGGGATGGGACTCACGCCAAGGTCGTCTACCACAAGGATGGCGGATTCACGCACGCGTTCCGCCACGCGAAGAGCAACGGCGGCGACGAGCCACCGGAGAACCACAAGGGGACGTGGCACCTGCCGAAGGTGATCGGCTGGAATGACTTCCCGCCCGGCTTCCGGGACAAACTGGTCTCGGCTGACTTCAAACCTGCCTCCTTGGCGCTCAAGGACGGCACGTTCGAGGACAATCTCGCGAAGGCCAAGCCGAGTGAGGTCTCGTTCGATCCTCGGGGCTGACCTAGGCAACATCCGGTTCGCGGCTGACGGTAGTCGCACCGCCTGACCGACCGCTTCACACCGGGCATGTCTCCCCTCAGGGAACGGCACCCGGCGTGACCGCGTCTGACGTCACACGAGGGCGCTGGCGCCAAGCATGAGGCAGTCGAACTCCAGCACCCGTCCGCTGCGGTTCTCCCGGTTCACCGGGTACATCCCGCTGACCTCAAACCCGGCTGCCTCGTACACGGCGAGAGCCTCGGGCAGCCGCAGCATCCCCTCGTACAACTGCATCAGCGCGACCTCGGACTGTATACCGAGGAATTCCCGTGCGCGCTCACCCAGCCCGCGAAAGACCTCGACGTCAAACCCTGCGTGTCCATCTTGAGGAACGGCCGTGGGTCGGGCAGCCCGGCCAGCACGTCGTCGAGCAGGCCGTCGAGCCTGCGGTAATTAAAACATCAGTTGTAGGAGAAACAGTACGCTGCAAAGAAGGAGAAGACTGCGATCACCATGCCGGGTTTCTTACTATAAATAGGAGCGATCGCTCCGGATGCTGTTAGGGACTTGCAAGAAAATAAGATACCAGTCAAGCTGGGACAATCGTAATATCCCATTTGGGCAATGTTTCAGAACGCTGCCAGAAAGATTGGTACTGTTCTAACTCTTGTGGCAGAACCTTTATTCCTGTTTCATAGATTGCTTCGATATAATGGACAACGGGTGCAATTCCTTTCCAAGTCATATTGGCAGTCCAGTGTAGGGCAGCTTCAACCGAGTTTAAAATTGCGCCATTCCAAAAGTAGATTTGACGGTTTCAGTTAGTATCATTCTTGAGATTCCAATTCTAGAGATTAGCCCCAGGTTTGAGTTTTTTCGTCTCCTATCCTCTAGAATGACTGGTACTTTATTTTCCTGCAAGTCCCTAACTGCATTTCATCACTTAACACGACCTGTCTTTTCTTTGACTTTATATACTTATTTTTTCAACTGAAAAGCGAGATCTAGGTCATCCAAAGAGTTGATATCTAGCCAGTTTCCGCGAATGTAAACAACTTTAATCGGTTTTCCTTGCTTGATTAAGTAATTACATAAATCTGGTATACCCAAACTCAAACTGTTAAAATCTGGTTGTGTTTGTAACTCATCAAGTGCTTCATCCAGCCACTGTCTGCCTTCGCCGTGGAATCTGAGCATACCAATCCACCGTCCACAGGATTGTCCCCATTCTGTTTGCGTTGCTTTGGAGATGTGCAAAAGGTTGACATCCTGTCCAAACAGCGAAAGGTCATCTGCTATTGAGCAATAAGCATAGTCAGGGGAACCGCTGATTGACTTACTGTTCATTGCAGAATCAACTACAGCGACTATTTCTCCGGGACACTCTAATAAATCCCGCAAGATGTAACTTCTAAAAAGTAAATCGCCGTACACTACCAGCATATCGTCGCTAAAGCTGGCTTGGGAACAGGCTAAGGATGCTAATTCTCCAGTGGTTTCATACTCTGGGTTACAGATGACTTGAGTCCCTGGAACATCGATAGTTTCTGCTTTGTAACCCGCAACAACGGTAATATCGTTGATGGCAAGTTTTTTGAATTTGTCTACCAAATGCCTGAGCAGGGGTTTACCTCCCAGAGGTAACATCACTTTCGGTTTATCTTTGGTCAATCCGGCAAATTCTTGTCCTCTGGTAGCAGCAAGAACGATCGCCTGGGTGTGGTGGCGTCCGTTGATGAAGTAGCGTTTTTCCGCCTCTTGCAGTTCATCTGCTCCCTGTAACCGAAAAATTTCCTTCACAGGAGCAATATCGTCTTCAATGTTGATCAGGGTTTCGTTGGCTTGAACTTCGCGGGCGATCGCTTGCATACTGGCAACAGCAGCTCGAATCATATGGTTTGCCCAGATCACCAAACTGATTCCTGCTTTACGGAAGACATCGGTTGGAGTACTGTAATATTTAGTTGGCACAAGGACTATGGGAGAGCGACCTGCCCACTCTTTGGCAAACTCTAACACTTGGTCTGGACGCGATAATTTACTGTGAATCAGGATTGCGTCGGCTCCTGCTGCATGGTAAGCTTCGGCTCGGCGCAATGCCTCTGATAAATCCCAACCAGCAATCAAGGCTTCGATACGAGCGACGATGCTAAAATCTGGATCTTGTTGGCTGTCCTTGCCTGCTTTGATTTTGCCGCAGAATTCATCGATATCAGCGAGTGGTTGGCGGCTCCCGTTGATGAAACTATTGGTCTTCGGGAAAAGCTTATCTTCGATACACACTCCCGCAATGCGTCGTTGTTCTAGCTTCCTCACCAAACGACGCATATTGTTAAAGTTGCCATAACCAGTATCACCATCCAACAAGATGGGAATTTGGGTCACGTCAGACATGAACTCCAGCATTTCCACCACTTGAGTCCAACTGGCTTCGTTATTGTCTCGCACACCGTATTGAGCCGAAAGGGCTAGTCCACTCGCCCAAATCCCTTTAAATCCAGCTTCTTCCACAATACGGGCGCTAATGCCATTGTGGGCTTCCATGATGAATTCGAGTTGTGGCGATTCCAATAATGCTCGCAACTGGGTAGACTTGCTTGGTTTTGAGCCGATGGCTACAGGTTCAGATATTTGGTACATCTATTCTCCTAACACAGGTAAAATCTCGTTTTGGGCGCGTTTAATATCCTCTGGAAAATCGATTTCGACCCAAGGTAAACCGGTTATGTCTTCGTACCCAAATGCTGACGGAGTTTCTAACAGCAAATCCCGAATTGCTTCCTCATAAGGTTCTTCATGTCTTCCGGCGGTGACATAGTATTCTGTGCGAGTGGCAAGACGCTGGGCGAACGCACTCTCAAAGCGAAAGAAACCCACAGACTCGCCTGCAAAATCATAAGCAAGACCAACAGGAACTTGTTTGCGAAACTCCACTAGATAACCGTCTTTAACACACAGCTTGACGGGTTCATCTCCCGGTTCAAAATCCCGATCCAACAGGAAGCAGTTAGGGATATTTGTCTTTACCAATCGCTCGATAATGCGGTGATCGTACAAAACGTCTGCATCCATCAATAACAGGTCATCGCCTGCAGTTAGGTGTTCCCGTAAAGTCCAAAGACTGAGGATACTGCCTTTGGTGTACTCAGGGTTGTAAACAGTATTGACCCAATTTTCGGCTCCCAATGCTTTGATTTCATCCTGAATCATTTGGGCTTGGTAACCCACCGCAATGACTACTTCGTCAATCTGAACATGACGGAGATAGTCTAAATGGCGTTCCAGTAGAGATTTTCCATTAAATTTCAGTAAGCATTTGGGTTGGACTTGCCCGTCTTTCCCCAAGCGGCGTCCAACGCCAGCCGCTAAAATAATTGCCTTCATTACGCAGTCCAACACTCCTCTTAGCCACCCAGAAATCTGGCAATTCTGGCGGATTTCCTAGAAATGTATACCGCGATGTGTAGAGAAATACAATCTTTTTTAACAAATCCTTAATTAAATCATAATATTTAGTGTGATGTGGCTTACAGCTATTTTCAGGTAAATAGACCACATATGCCGTAGGGGCACAGTAATGCTCATTGGTGTTAACTTAAGCCAAAACTGATTATTGGCAAGTATTTGAGCATTTTTCGATATACATCTAGGTTTTCGATCCCCCCTTAATCCCCCCTTACAAAGGGGGGAAGTAAAATCTTAGCCCTTTGTAAGGGGGCTGGGGGATCTAAAATGACGCTAAATTGGGTGTTTGAGCGTGATTGTTGACACGTATGAGTAATGCTGTGCCCTTACAGTGTGGTTCAAATATGTGAAAACTGCTGTAATTGTCACTTAACGGTTCAACGCCAAAACACCTGGCGAAAACCAAAATAGGCGATCGCCTTATGGATTTCAATCTCAAGTTCCATGAATCGCTAGACCTTAAACAATCATTTTTCCCCGGTTCCTACTACTGTTGTTCCGGCTGAGGTAGTAAGCGGAATTGCCAAAAAACCCATATTGCAAAGATTGGCGCACCAATTGTGGCTAAGATTACCAAAGGCACCAGTCCATGCAGCAAAGTCACTACCGGAAACAAATACAGCACGTCTTCGATATCGAAACCAGCGAAATTCGGTTGATGGGTTGCGTCTTTCCCGAGTTGCTGTTCCATCTCGTTTCGCCAGTGGAAAATGCAAGCAACAGAAACGCCCGATACTAGACCCATAAGCAATGCCCACGAACCAAGCTTGCTGTTCATCAAACCATACCCAATACCCACAAATAAAAGAATGTGAATGATGGCGTCACTGGCAAGGTCGTACTGGTGTCCCCATTTACTGCTCTTCCCACTTAACCGAGCAAGTTCACCGTCCGTGTGATCCAAAAAGTTCGATAACACGAACAGCCCAGCCCCAATGTTCACCCAGTCGGCGCTGCCTACCGCCAACGCTGCTGTCGCCAGTAGCCCAGTCACGAGTCTGACTGTGGTGAGATGATTGGGATTTACCCAACTGTCTTTTAGAGGTCTAATTAGCCAGTAAGCAAGTTGGGCATCCCAAGGCTTTTTGGTCATAGGTATCGTCAAGTGTGAACGGTATTTAAATCCTTACGTATTTTTTGGGAATAGAAAGAAGCCGATTCTTCGTTTCTCGCACACTCCTGTGTGAACTGAATCAGATGGTGACCGACCAGTCCTACGTGGATGAGTTGCTCGATTTTACCAGCTTTCAGTGCTGGTATTGCCATTTTCCAAAAAGTCTGGCGATAGTTACCAAAAATACCTACCCGCAGCAGGATATTGCCCATAATCGTTAAACCTTTTTTAATATTTGCCCAAGAAGCGCGGGCTGGGCTATTGGGAACCTCAATCCGGTTGGGGTAGGTATGCTCCATGTTGTAGGCATATCGCTGATATAGAAACTCCGGTTCATATGCCGTTGTAAAGCAGCGACGCCACATTTGCACGACTTGTTCGTAAGGCATCAAAAACTTAATATTTGACTCACGATTTTCATCAAACACGAGTCGCCCTTCTTGTTCTAACCTGCGCCACAAGGGAGTTTTTGGTAATGCATGAAGCAAGTTAATTGTCAACATCGGAATTTGAGACAGATGAATAAATTCGAGAATTCGGTCAGCGGTTTCTGGTGTATCTGTATCAAATCCAATGATGATTCCCGAGACAACTTCCATGCCGTAGCTATTTAAAACTTTAATTGCTTCGAGAATCGGCATACTCAGGTTGTGAGTTTTGGAAATAGCTTGGAGAGCATTCGTTTCTGGCGTTTCAATGCCGCAGAAGACTGTACAAAAATAGGCTTCCCGCATCATTTCCAAAAGTTTGGGACTTTGAGCGAGATTCAGTGTGGCTTCACAAGCAAATTGAATGGGATAGCCATTGCGCTTTTGCCAGTCAATCAGATGCGGAAGCAACTCCATGACAGCACGGCGATTACCCACAAAGTTATCATCAACAAAATACACGGCTCCCGGATTTCCATGTTCCAACATCGCATCCAGTTCAGCCAGAACTTGCTCTGGAGTTTTCAGACGAGGGTTGTTTCCATACAGTGCAGGTATATCACAAAACTCACAGTGATAGGGACAACCACTAGAGAACTGAATATTGGCAAGAAAATAATGATCAAGCTTGAGCAAGTGATAGGCTGGGATTGGAAACTCACTTAGGGGCAATCGTTCTTTGGTTTCAAAGCGAATTTGCTGTTGGGGACGCTCGCTGTGTAGATCCAAATACTCAATCATGTGGTCAGTCGCATCCCCCAATTCACCCAAATGTAAAATATCAAACTCAGGGTAATATTCTGGACAACCAGAGACTGAAGGACCACCCACAACTGTGATTTTGCCTTCTCGATGGGCAAGTTCATTAATTTGATTGATCTGCGATCGCTGGATATGCATCCCACTTACAATGACCACATCAGCCCACTGAAAATCAGCCCTTGTTGCCGATCGCACATTCTCATCAATAAAGCGGACTTCCCACTTTTGGGGTAAATAGGCTGCCACAACCAAAATCCCTTGGGGTGGCATAAAAGCCCGATTACCTCTCAATGGGTATGCGTGATGAAAGGTTCCAAACGAGCGGCTGTACTTGGGAAAGATACAGAGGATGCGTCGATGATGGCGCGGAACGTAGGGGGTTCTTCGAGTCGTGTTCTCAACAACAGGGTTCTCTAAAGGCATCACATAACCCTTCATCGCCAATTTCTCCTCACAAACCTGAACAGCTAACTTGATAAAACTTTTGCCAAATTATCTGTAATTTCCACTAGCTTACCGCCTTTTGTCAGTTTCAGTCGTCGCCCACGCCACTCGAACGTGTCGCCAACAAAGCTATAGCACCACAATACGAAGCTGATGAGATCGCGTAAAGGTACCAGCCACAAAAACTTTCTGGCGATCGGATCTTTAAGGCTCCTGACTCCAACAACCCATGCCATGATTAACCGCATACTCCAGGTTAAACCAACGACCACCCAACCGAAAACCGACCCGAGCGTTGCTATTAAGAATAATAAACTTATTGCTGTGCCGTGGGTAAAGATTAGCCCTAGATAACCCCAAGGTCGAGAAACTCGCGTGCAGCAATTCCAGCGTGTCTGACGATCGATTAAATCAATAAAGCTTTCTGTTGCGATCGCATGGTCAATAACATAGTCAGAAAGGACTACCTTGTAGCCTGCTTGGGCGCTTAGGTAGCCAAGTTGGAAATCGTCTGCCAGATAATCGGCAATTGCCCCAAATCCTCCTATTGCTTCTAGGGTACTTTTCCGAATGGCAATCGTTGGACCGAGGGCAAAATTCATTCCCTCCAGCGACCTGGCGACTAAAACAGTAGCATGGTACTCAGTGGATATACCTACGGCTTCCAAGATTGCCACCCACCCCCGAACCTGCGGACGGTACAAACAGGTGACAACACCCACGGCGGGATCGCGCATCGGCTGGATAACTCGCCTTAAATAATCTGGTCCGACGCGAACATCGCTATCTGCAAGCAGCAGCAGCGAATACTTGGCTTCGGCTTGTGCGTTCACTAAATTACTAACTTTCAAATTAGTGCCAATCGTGCGATCGCTTATGACAAGACGAATATCAATTTCTGGGAAGTCGTCGATGATTTTCTTGACAATTTGCACACTAGGGTCATGTTCATCGCGGACACCGAAGATGATTTGGTACTCCGGGTAGTCTTGTTGGCAGAATGAGGCGAAGTTTTCGTAGGTATCGATGTCGAGACCGCAAATTGGCTTGAGGATAGTAATGGGTGGGTGGAAGTCGGGATCGGTCTGTGTCTGATGGGAAAAGAACTGAATTGCCGCATAGATCCCATAACAGTAATACCAAATTGCCGACAAACACAAAATCAGCAGCAGGAAGTAGAGCCCAGTCCCTGTCAAAGCAAAATAATCTGAGGCAATCTGAAGCATGAGTTGGTGCATAGGACATCCGTTGGCTCAGATTCCCGACAACTTTGGCGAAGTCGGGAATCTTGTAAATCTTGTTGTTCACAAATGATTTAAGATTGCTATAACAAAAACTTCACAACTTTGTCCCCAAAAACCAGCAACAGCTAACTTGATAGTACCTTTGCATTCATCATGTGTTATTTCCACTAGCTTACCGCCTTTTGTTAGCCTCAGTCGTCGTCCCCGCCACTCAATTGTGCTGCCAAAGGCGCCGCAGCACCAGATGACCGGAAATAATGGGATACAAGCCCCGGGCGCTTAGATAGCCGAGTTGGAAGTCGTCTGCTAGATAATCAGCGATCGCCCCAAATCCACCGATCACATCCAGGACTTGTTTGCGAATGACAATGGTGGAACCAAAGGCGAACTTAATGCCGTCTATTTGATTACAAATAAAAACACCTGCATGGAAGTCGCTAGCAATCCTTACAGCCTCCAAGGTTGATACCCATCCAGAGGCTATGGAACGATACAGACAGGTGACAACACCAACACTTGGCTCTTGCAGTGGCTGGACGGCTCTTTGCAGATAGTCTATCCGAACTCGGATATCGCTATCGGCAATGACCAAGATTTCATGTTTAGCTTTAGTGATGGCATTAGCCAAATTACTGACTTTGGCATTTGTACCGATGGTGCGATCCGAGACGACTAACTGAATATCCACTTTTGGAAAGTCTTGGATAATTTGCTTCACTACTGCTATCCCAGAGTCTAGTGGGTCGCGGACGCTAAAGATAATTTGGTAATTTGGGTAGTTCTGTTGACAACAGAAAGCCAAGTTTTTGTAAGCGTCGCCATCTAGCCCACAAATTGGCTTCAGGACAGTAATGGGTGGGTGGAAACTTGAATTTACAGGATAGGGATACCGAAAAAAGGCGATCGCTGCATAAATTCCATAACCATAAAACAAGACAGCCGACAGACAGAGGATTAATAGTAAAAAATCAACGATACTCAGACTAAAAGAAGTTGTTAAACAAGTAGAAATATGCATCGTTTGTCTGGGGTTGCAAGCTGTATGCACGTCTTATACATTCGCTGCAAATCAGTTTGTCAATAACTCCGCCCTAAAAGGGACGGAGCTTGTAAAGAGCAAACTTTACGTGTTTGACTAGCTCATTTGAGACTAACTGCGGTTAAAACTTCCGGATGCTTCCCCAGTCCGGAACGGCAGATGCTACAACGGGGGGAACCCCCGCAACGCACTGCCTCCACAATTTAAGACCATTTGCTTGGTCGTTGGGTGAAGCCAAGACATCTGTAGTTAGTTGGGCGAGGGGACTATTAACTTTACTCGAAAGGATTATCTCCATGTATCGAGTTCCAGTATTATCACCGTCAGGCAAGCCGTTGATGCCAACAAAGCCCAGTAGAGCGCGACGTTGGCTAAAACAAGGAAAAGCCAAAGTTGTCTATAACGACCTTGGGATCTTCCAGATCCAATTGATCAAGTGTCCTAGAACAACGAACACCCAATCAATAGTAGTCGGAATTGATCCAGGTAAACTTTATAGCGGCGTTGGTGTCCAGTCGGTTAAGTTTACTCTGTGGACTGCTCATTTACAGCTACCATTCAAGACGGTTAAAGACCGGATGGAACAACGCCGCATGATGCGACATGGTCGTAGAGGACGACGGATCAACCGGAAGATACCCTGCAATCAACGCGCTCATAGACAAGCTAGATTTGACAACCGCCGTCAATGCAAGATACCACCTAGTATCCGAGCTAATCGCGAACTAGAGTTACGAGTCATTGACGAACTGTCCCTGATCTACCCAATCACCACTATTGTGTACGAAATTGTCAAAGCGCGTGGTGACAAGGCGTTTAGCCCTGTAATGGTTGGGCAGGTGTGGCAACTGGAAAACCTTGCTGATTACGCCGAAGTACAGCAAGTTGAGGGCTGGCAAACAGCGCAGATTCGACAACAGCTAGGCTTACAAAAGCAAAAGCACTCTAAAGGGGATGCGATACTCGCGACTCACGCTGTTGATGGCGTTGCCTTAGCGTGTAGTGCTTTCATCTGCTACGGCGTTACCTCGACTCATTCAATGGGTTGGAAAGGTAGCGTGACTGTACAACCTGCTCCTTTTGCTGTGATCCGTCGTCCTCCAATTTCGCGGCGTCAACTCCATTTAATGGTTCCCGCCAAGGGTGGGATTAGGCGTAAATATGGAGGCACTGTTACCCGGCACGGATTCAGGAAAGGTGATTTGGTTAAATCTCCCAAAGGTATCGGCTTTGTGTCAGGAGATACCGAAAAGCAAGTATCTGTCAGCAATGCCAACTGGAAAAGGTTGGGACAGATAGCATCTAGCAAGATCCAATTAATTCGCCGTTCAAACGGATTGATTGTGACTTACTAGATCATGTAAAGCCGCCCTCTGCTTTGCGCGCATGGCGGGGTTTCAAACCCAAATTTTCGATGAGTTTTGTATGTAGACAATATGACTATGGGATGGCAAAGTTACGACTTTCGAGGGATTATATAAAAAGTTTTTATATATAAGATTTTCGCTCTTTTGTAGGAGCGGTCACTCAATTGGTTTGCAATCAACCGTTATGAATTTGATTTACTTTATTCTGCGTTCTTCTTGGAGAATGGTGGCGATCGCAATTGTCACCGGATTCCTAAGTGGTGGCAGTAGCGCTGGTCTGATTGCCCTAATTAGCAGTGCTGCAAGTCGCAGTGCCAGCGAACGCTTCACATCGATAGTTTGGGGTTTTGCGGGGCTTGCCCTAGTTGCACTGATTACTAGTATCATTTCGCAAGTGATGCTGATTCGCCTGTCTCAGAATGCAGTCTTGCAATTACGGATGCGCTTGAGCCGGCAAATTCTCTCCACACAGTTAAGTCATCTAGAACAGCTAGGGAACCCCCGACTATTGGCAACCCTTACAGAGGATGTTCAAGCAGTTGCTAATGCTGTTTATCAGTTACCTTTTTTGTGTATTAATCTGGCGATCGTCTTGGGTTGCGTGACGTACATAACCTGGCTATCCTGGTTAGTACTTGTGATGGTTTGTGGTCTTTCCGTAGTGGCGATCGGCAGTTGCCAGTGGCTGTTGAACAGAGGAGAGAAATTTCTCGCCTTGGCGCGTGAGGATGAAGACCAGCTGTTTAAGCATTTCCGTACCATCAGTGATGGAGTCAAGGAACTCAAGCTGCACTACAGGCGGCGTCAAGTCTTCCTAGAAAAACAACTGCAATCAACTGCTACCAAGTTCCGTCGTCACAACGTTAACGGTCTGACCCTTTTCGCTGTAACTTCTAGTTGGGGTCAACTGGTGTTGTTTTTTGCACTCGGTTTTGTACTGTTTGCGCTGCCCAATCTGCTTGCCATCAACGCCCAAACCCTTTCTGGCTACATCTTGACCTTCATTTACTTGATGATGCCAATGGACAACATCATCAGCAAACTTCCCCTGTTAAGCAAAGCTAGCATTGCCTTGCAAAAGATAGAGTCGCTGGGGTTATCTCTAGGAAGTCGAACTGAAGTCTCAACGGTTCCACCTGCCATAAACACTGTTTGGCAGCGTTTACAACTTGTAGGTGTCACCCACACTTACCGTACAGACGTACAAGATAGTAGTTTTATCTTTGGTCCGGTGGATCTGACGTTTTATCCGCAACAACTGGTGTTTATCGTTGGGGGGAATGGCAGCGGTAAATCTACTTTTGCCAAACTCATGACTGGTCTGTACATCCCTGAAGCCGGAGAAATTTCCTTAGATGGGGAGTTAATTACCGAACAGAATCGAGAGTGGTATCGTCAGCATTTTTCCGTGGTGTTCTCTGACTTTTATTTGTTCGATGAGCTTTTGGGGTTAGATAATCTTGACCTAGATACTCAGGCTCAAGAGTATTTGAAGCTACTCCAACTAGACCATAAAGTCAAAATTGAAAATGGCAAACTTTCCACTACTAATCTTTCACAAGGACAGCGCAAACGACTGGCTTTGCTGACTGCATACCTAGAAGACCGACCAATTTATTTGTTTGATGAATGGGCGGCTGACCAAGACCCAGTATTTAAAGAAATCTTCTATACTCAACTTTTACCAGAACTGAGAGATAGGGGCAAAACAGTGCTAGTCATCAGCCACGATGATCGCTATTTTCATGTAGCAGACCGGGTGATAAAACTCGATTACGGTAAAGTGGAGTATGACAAGCAGTTATCCTGAACAACAAGATTCCCGACTTCGCAGAAGTTGTCGGGAATCTGAGCCTGCATAGATTTTAGTTTTATGGTTCGGAAAACTGGGTTGCCGGATGAGATTGACGCCCAGGTCTAAGTTTGAGAATGCGTAAAGTAGTTGCTGCAAGCGTAGGCAGCAGTCGTGGCTGGAGTAGCTGTTGGTCAAAGACGCTCATGCGTCTTGTGTTTTCTTCAAGGCAAGTAGACAAAAACAGTTCGAGAGTCAAATTATCCATAAAGTTACTAGCGGCGGTTGCAGTAAAAGCCTCCTGTTTCTCTTCTTCTGACCCACTAAAGGCTTTGATTTTATCTTGGACAGATCTCCAGTAATGCCACAGAGCATCAACTCCGCGTAACCAATTCGCCTGACGACCCTCCTGAATTTGTTGGTAAGTGACCCAATTCACAAAGAACATAATATGCCGCGCTTCTTCGTTAAGAATTTGCTCGAAAATGTCGAATATTGCTTCAGGCATATACTTAGCTTGGCGGGCGATTTTAAACAGTCCAAAAGCTAAGAAAGAATCAACGCATTCCCCAAAGCCAAAGTCAAGGAAGGCAGTTTTGATATTCCTAGGAACTACAGGAGAAGGAGGTTCAGAAATCTTAATGTCGTAATGGTTAATCACAAACTCAATGAGCCGGAAGTGGCGAGTTTCCTCCATTGCTTGCAGGGCGATCGCCTCTTGCAACAGGGGATCACTGACTGTCTGGGCAAAAGCGCTCACCATCGCCCCAGCATTTCGCTCTGTGCTGAGGGCTTCTTTCCAAAAGGGAACGCTTCGTATGCGTTCTAGGGCTACGCTATCAAGAGAAGGCCAAGGAAGTTGCTCTGGCTCGAACTCTATGTGGCTTTCGATAAAGCTGCGGCAGAAGAGTTCCTTATGGTTTTCGCTGCCAATTTTCATTTTGGAATAATTTTTAGTTATTGTTGGTTGTTGGTTGTAGAGACGCGCTCTCATGAAAGCGTCTGTACATTTGGAGCGTTGTAGAGACGCAACCTGGCGCGTCTGTACATTTGGAGCGTTGTTGGTTATTGATTGGTAGCTGCAGGTTGATAGTTGTTGGTTGTTCTTTACCACTAACTACTATCCACTACTCACTACCTAGAACACCAATTCAGTAATCCTGAAGAACCTCTCCCCCAACCCCTCCCCGCATAGGGGAGGGGAGTTTGGCTCCCCCAACGCTAGTAGGGAAGGGGGCTGGGGGGTTAGGTTTTTGATTACTGAATCGATGCTCTAGTGGTCTGTTTCATTAATTTTGAGGGATTCGTAGTGAGCGCAAAGAGCGCTCTTGGAGTTTAGGACTAAAGTCCTTACTACGAACTTATATAACTATGATAATTAATGCGATGAACCACTAGTCACAACTGATTGTGTTTTAGCAGCCGCTTGGGTGTGGCGCTCTTTTAGGTAAGAGAAAAATTCGCGTCCCTCACGCAGGCGACGCACTAGCATCTGAGGATTAGTCAGCATTTCACCCACAATCGGAATGATGGCTTGGGGTCGGAAATAGAAACGACGGTACATCTGCTCGACAGCATCCTCAATCTCGGAACTGGAGAGATTCGGATATTGTAGTGTAGACATTTGAATGCCGGATGAGGCAACCAGGGAATTGTCGCTAAACCAACCATTAGTCTGAGCTTGTTGATAAAGTTCGGTTCCTGGATAAGGAGCAGCGATGGAAACTTGGATAGTATGAGGATTCACCTCGCAAGCAAAGCGAACCGTCTCCTCAATTGTTTGGCGGGTTTCGTTTGGCAAGCCGATGATGAATGTGCCGTGTACGGTGATCCCGAGTTTGTGGCAGTTCTCCATGAACTTCCGCGCCACTTCTAATTTAATGCCTTTTTTGATCCCATCCAGAACTTGCTGATTGCCCGATTCAAATCCCACCAGCAACAGGCGCAAGCCGTTGTCACGCAGTTGCTTGAGTGTATCGTAGTCTAAGTTAGCGCGGGCGTTGCAGCTCCAAGTGAGCTTGAGTCGCTTCAGGTGTTCGCTGATGGCGATCGCTCGCTGCTTATCAATCGTGAACGTGTCATCATCGAACATATATTCCTGCACCTTGTCACCAAAAATGGCTTTCGCTTCTTCCATTTCTCGCCCAACTGCTTGGGGGCTTTTGGTGCGGTACTGATGACCGCCTATTGTCTGAGGCCACAGACAGAACGTGCATTTGGCAGGACAACCACGCCCTGTATAAAATGAAACGTAAGGATGTAAGAGATAACCGATAAAATATTTTGTAATGTCCAAGTCACGGGCATATACAGGCAGAACGCTGGGCATTGCATCCCAATCGTGGATGAAATCGCGCTCGGCATTGTGATGCAAGTTACCGTTTTTATCTCGGTAGCTTAGCCCCTTAATCTGATCCCAAGGTTTGCCTTGCGCCAGTTCCTGACAGGTGTAATCGAACTCGTTGCGACACACGAAGTCAATAACCGGGTTCTCGCGTAGTGTTTCGTCTGGTAAGACTGCCACATGCGCCCCAACAAAGCCAACCTGCACATCAGGGTTTTGTTCCTTAATTGCCAAAGCACACTTGGCATCATTAGCCAGCGAGGGTGTGCTGGTGTGCATGATAATCAGTTCGTAATCTTTGGCGATTTTCAGCACATCTTCCACAGTTTGATTGTGTGGAGGAGCATCTACAAGCTTGCTTCCTGGAACTAGGGCAGCGGGCTGTGCTAGCCATGTAGGATACCAGAAAGAGGTAATTTCCCGCTTGGCTTGATATCGGGAACCTGCACCACCGTCAAACCCATCAAAGGAAGGAGGACTGAGAAAAAGGGTTTTTTTCACTAAATTTTCTCCTTTTGTTAAGTAAGGCAATACACTGCCTCGCTAGTTATATAAGTTCTTACTTTTCACGAGATCTGGGAAACCTCTCTCCTACGAGGAGAGAGGCTTTGATTTTTCCCCCTGACAACAAAAAAAGTTTTTCCGCTTCCCTCTCCTTTTAGGAGAGGGTTAGGGAGAGGTGGGAAGGGGGCTAGGGGGTTAGGTTTTTCGTGGATTTTTCCACATGGCGTGAAAAGTCAGATATAAGTTATGGCAATCTGAATCATCAGAAAACTTGAATATTCAAGAAATGGCGTTCCTGAGCGACAATTGAATTGCTTAATCAGTGCAAAACGTTACTGTGGCTGAGTATATCTTTTAAATACCATCAAGAGGTTTAATGAGAAAAAAATAATTTTGCAAAATCAGTCGTTTTAGTCCTATTAAGATTTATTGTTCGGCTACCCTAGACTCTGCATCAGCTTGCCATCAGCATAGAGAGGCAAATGCTGGGTTGTTGCTAAGAAACTATTTTAGAAGTGTGTGAGTAAGTGCGAGGAGCAATGTTGAGCAAAACCTCGGGACGTTTAGTCAGACCTAAAGAAATAGAGTTTCTAGTTCATTGAGGTATCGGTGTAAGTGGACGCCCGTGGAATTCGGTAAAGGAAATGCTTGACGGCGGATATTTTACTTGGTTGTGTTAGTCAACTGGTCAAGCAGTGCAAGAACATCACTGCGGCTGAGTTTACTTTTGCCATTAGCCATAGCATCAAGAGTGCCATAAGCTAAAGTCAAGGGAATTTGACAAAAGTCCAAAGCAGGACCTGCAGGAAGGGCGCTGGTGTAGGCATCTGCTAGCGCCAGATTGCGACGAGCATAATGATGCACATCTTCTACACTCCAACCCTCGGGGAAGAAGTCCACCCCACGCACCAAGTCTTCACTGTGGTTGCGGATGATATTTACCGCCTGTAAACCGCGACCAAACCCAATCGCATGGATACGGTTCGTCTGCGTCCCATCGTACCAAGCCCATAAATCTGAGAGCATCAAGCCAACGGCACCTGCAACTCCAAATGTGTAACGATCCAAATCGGACTCACTACGGATGATCCAATTCGTTTCCGCCCAGTAAGCCATTCTGTCAGCCATCGCCGCAGTGGCATCCCAAATCCGAGGTGCAATTGTTGCAGGCGCAAGTATTGCCCATTCTCGAATCCGCAGGGAAACCTCTGGTAGGAGATGTTCATGTGACTTTAAGCCTTTGTAGAAAGCATCCACGGCAAAGCCATCACCTCCTGCTTGTAATGTCAAGCTAATTGTATGTAACAGCTTTGCCTTAGTGAAGTTATCTAGGTCTGGATGGTCTTCGATTTCGTCAATAGCTCGCAAACACAGGTATGCTGACGCTACCGCCTCTTGCAAGCCAAGTGGTAACTGAATAATTGGGATGTAAAATGTTCGACTCGTTTCCTTAAGTATGTTTAATGCATCTCCATACAAGTCCATAAGACTGCAACTCCATTGGCTATGATTAACTTTGCTTAATATTGTTCGTGAAAAAGTAACCACTTAAATCAAAAAGTTGGGATTTGTGAATTTGGGATGCTTGTCTACTCAACTGTAATTGCATCAATCCACAGTCAGCTGCAAAGCTCAACTCAATCCAACAGCCACCAACTTCTGAGTGACAAGGCAGATTCCGATTATCTATTTTCTTTAACCAAAAATTAAAACTCTTCGCCAAGAACGACATCGGTTCCCACCTGCTGGACTTGTTAGTTATGGATCTTATGTGCTTCTTGGCTCTCACTCCTGAGTTGATTTACCGTGTAAATTAATACTAAAACTGTACGGTTAATCTTTTGCAAGCTACTCTCCTCTGTGTGCGATATCGCAAAACGCTATAGACCTGCATTAGTATGAAATGACGACAGTAATAAGTCAAAGTTCCCAGGAAACGCTTAGCTGTGACTTAACCTCCAGAACTGTTGAATCTGTTGATCAGCGCGATTGGCTTTGCCACTGCCCCGAATCGCAATCGCCTCTGTTGGGGTACTCGGTGCGATTGGCTTTGCCACTGCCCCGAATCGCAATCGCAAAGTAGGGGACTGTCTAAGGGGCGTTCGCGTTCGCGCAGCGTGTCGCTTTGCGACTCAGCGGCTCCTCCGGAGCATCGCTTTTGTGGGTGTTGTCGTTACCATATCCAAAGCAAGCCATAGCCAGATAGAAAATAAAGTACTTTCAAAGATATACCAGTCCTGTACCTCCTAAGTCATCATTTAGAGGCTACGGCGTTTCAAGGAATGAGGAATTTTATGGTAGCAGGCGAGGCGATCGCCCCGAATTGCAGTGGCAAAGGCGATCGCTCCACAAGGAAAGATAGATGTGTTACTGGGGCGGATATCTTACCCGCCCTTGCCTGAGAAATGAGCATCTTCTGTTGAATGACGACTATAGCGATTTTCGGTTGAATCCACTACATGGTAGGGGCACAGCATTGCTGTGCCCCTACGAACACGTTGTATTGCAATCAATTAAGAACCCCTATACCTATTTAGACGTGAAGCGAAAAGGTCGTTTCAAGTTTTTCTCTCAAAAGTGCATCAGTTAATTTCACTCGCGCTTATTAAGGAGTAGAAGGAAGGCGGTGAAGCTAAAGCGCAAACGTGTTTAGTGTTAACTACTTTCCTAGCATACTATCACGCACTGTTATTAGTGCAATATCAGTTCATAAATCTACCAGGTTGCAAGGAGAAGCTAGTTATGACTTGTGAAGAAATGAAGCAGTTAAAAAACGATATTCATGACGAATTGAAAAATGTTGTGAATAACTCTAAGTTAGGCGATGTTTTGCAAAAATATGGCATACAAGACAACATATTTGTGAAATTTGACTGCATACTCGACCTAACTAAAATTCAATTTAGTGATGCTATTTGTAACGAGCAAGTTAAGAGTGAGGAGCGAGTGACATTACTGTGCTGCAGAATTAATTCGTGTATTTGTTGTAGTTGCTAATAAGCCCTAACGGTATTGTTAACTCAATAGCTATTGTCTAAAATTATTGAGAATACAAGTGATAAGCTGTTCCACATATAATTTTCCGGAACGAGTTAAGCCAGCCAAACGTTTCAGGCGAAAAATTATGCAATTTTAATGTGGAACAGCTTAACACTAGCTTAGAAAGGTCATTTTCGGTTTAGCAATTTCATAGCATTTTGTTGTCATTCTCAATAAACCAGCTTTTTAACACTTAAAGCGACTCAAACTAGAAGCAGTAGCCTGGGTTTTGTTCTTCAACCCAGACTACTAATATTACGGTAATCTAATACCAAAAATGAAGTAATATAGTTGCAGTGTCACCGTTACTCAGCAACAGTTACTTCGCATGAAGGAGTGCAATATTCGCGATGAGTACTCTTTTAGGGTGGTTTAAACCGCTAGGAGTTGCAATAGGTGGAGCAATAGCTGTTTCTGCAAATTGTGCTATCGCCCAAATTACCCCAGATGCGACTCTCCCTGATAATTCTCGCATAACAACACAGAACAACATCAGAATTATTGAAGGTGGAACCCGCGCAGGAAGTAATCTGTTCCACAGTTTTGATCAGTTTTCCGTGCATACTGCGACTACGGCTTACTTTAACAATGCACTTGATATTCACAACATTATTAGCCGGGTAACAGGTAAATCTATTTCTAATATTGATGGCACACTTAGAGCTAACGGCATAGCCAATCTGTTTCTGATTAATCCTAATGGAATTATTTTTGGTCCCAATGCTTCTTTAAACATTGGCGGTTCATTTCTAGCTAGTACTGCCAGTAGTCTTAACTTTGCCGATGATACCAAGTTTAGTGCCACAGATCCCCAAACCATACCCCTGCTGACAGTCAGTGTTCCCATTGGCTTGCAATTTGGAGCAACTGCGGCACCCATCCGCAATCAATCTCAAGCTAGTCCAGGTGGAACAACTAATATCCTGAGTTACCCCGTTGGCTTACAGGTACAGCCAGATAAAACCTTGGCAATTGTAGGCGGTGATGTGACACTGGAGGGCGGAAATTTAACGGCAGCAAGGGGAAGAATTGAGCTAGGAAGTGTCGCTAGCAATAGTTTGGTCAGTCTTAACCCAACAAACCAAGGTTGGATCTTGGGGTATGAGGGTGTCCAGAATTTCCAGAACATTCAACTCATCCAGCGAACAGTTGATGGTTCTGAAATTCCATCTATTGTAGATGCCAGTGGCAACGATGGCAGTGGTAACATCCAGGTGCAAGGCAAGTCTGTGGAACTAATTGGTAATGTGCGATTGATAAATTTAACTAATGGTGTCAAAGATGGCGGAGATTTAACGATTACCACTAGCAAATTAATTGTTCGGGATGGCGCACAATTATTAACTATGACAATAGGCGAGGGTTCAGGGGGAAATTTGACCGTGAACGCCTCCAAGTCTGTGGAGGTGATTGGTAGCTCTACCATAACAGATACTGATATTACTTTTACTCGTCCTAGTGCATTGTCTAGTACAACCACCGCTACTGGAAACGCGGGTGACGTACATATCAACACTGGGAGGCTGCTTATCCAAGGTGGGGCAGAGATTTCAGCAGAGTCTAGTGGAGATAGACAGAACTCACAATTTAAGCCAGCTACAGGAAAAGGAGGGAATTTGACCGTAAATGCCTCCGAGTCCATAGAGCTAATTGGAACTTCAGCAAGAGGTTTTCCCAGTAGCTTGTTTGCTAGGACTCTAGGTTCTGGAGATGCCGGAAAAATGACAATCACTACAGGGCAATTGATTGTCCGAGACGGGGCTACACTAAATGTGAGCAGTCAATTGCCAAAGTTGCAAGAGAATGTAATCTACTTAGGAGATGCAATTAACCTAGGCAAAGCAGGTGAACTTAACATAACCGCTCGCTCCATCCTGCTGAATAACAAAGGAAAACTGACATCTGAAACTAACTCAGGTCAGGGCGGAAATCTTAACCTACAAGTGCAGGACTTATTACAGCTGCGCCGCAACAGTCAAATATCCACCAATGCAGGCAAGGCACAGGCTTTTGGTGACGGCGGTAATATCACCATCAATGCTCCGTCGGGCTTCATCGTCGCCGAACCGCAAGAAAACAGCGACATCACCGCCAATGCTTTCACAGGTTCTGGTGGCAGAGTCCAAATCAATGCTACTGGTATTTTTGGCATAGCACCACTTAGTCGAGAAGACCTGGCGAGACAATTGAGAACTGACGACCCAACCAAACTAAACCCACAAAACCTTCTCACAAGCGACATCACCGCAATTTCTCAGACCAACCCGACTTTAAACGGAGTAGTAAATATCAATACACCAGAAGTTGAGATCAACCGTGGATTAATCAACTTGCCTGTGGAAGTTGAGGAACCGAGACTGGCACAAGGCTGTGATGTAGCTGCACAAAATCAAAGTGAATTCATCATCACCGGACGCGGCGGCATACCACCCAGCCCTAGGGAAGTTCTTAAAAGCAACAATGTGCACGTAGATTGGGTGTCCTTGGGAGAGGATGGAAACAATTCTTCTGGTGCTTCAAGCAGGGAGACGCAAGAGCGCAGAAGTAGAGGCTATACACAAAATCACAAAAATGTCAATAGTGCACCAGATGAGATTGTGGAAGCACAGGGTTGGGTGGTGGATAGCAATGGTGATGTGATTTTGGTGGCTCAAGCACCCACTATGACACCTCATGGTCCCTGGTTCAATCGTGCATCTTGCAATGGTGGTTAGGAATGCAAATTGATTGATGTCCAATTTTTGGGTAGGGGCACAAGGTTTTGCCCATTGGTATCAACTTAAGCCCAAAGTCATTATTGACAAGCATTAGACCATTTTTTGATGTACCATCTAGATTTTCGATCCCCCCTTAATCCCCCCTTAAAAAGGGGGGAAATAAAATCAAGCCTTAATCCCCCCTTAAAAAGGGGGGAAATAAAATCAAGCCTTAATCTCCCCTTAGAAAGGCGGGAAATAAAATCAAGCCTTAATCTCCCCTTAGAAAGGCGGGAAATAAAATCAAGCCTTAATCTCCCCTTAGAAAGGCGGGAAATAAAATCAAAGCCCCCTTTTTAAGGGGGTTGGGGGATCTAAAACGACGGTAAATTGAGTGTTTGAGCATGATTTTTGACACGCATGGGCAAAGAAGAGCGCCTACGGAGCTTATGAATTTTGCAAGTTATTTAATCCACATTCCTTAGTAAGCGGTTTCGGCGATCGCAGTTATGAAACTTGCGCATCTCACCAAGAAATATTTAGACTAGCGTTAGACTAGTCTAATAAGAATTATGGAATCAGTAGGCTCATACGAAGCAAAAACGCACCTTCCTGCGCTCCTTGAACGAGTTGCAAAGGGAGAAGAATTTGTGATTACAAAGCACGGAGTCCCCATTGCGCGACTTGTTCCCGTGGATCAAAACCAACAGCGTGACGTTCGCTCAGTGATTGAAGAGTTAAAGCAGTTCCGCAAAGGGCACACTTTGGGAGGACTCTCAGTACGAGAGATGATTAACGAGGGCAGACGATGAACTTTGTCCTTGACTGCTCAATAGCCATGGCATGGTGCTTTGAGGACGAAGCAACAGAATTTACCGACTCACTACTTGAGGGGCTTGCCCAAGGAAGTGCAAAAGTGCCATCCATCTGGTTTCTGGAGATTGCAAATGTCCTAGCGATAAGTGAACGAAGGGGACGAAGCAATCAGGCAAAGATAACTCAATTCCTCAGACTCTTGGGCTGTCTTCCCATTACCGTTGATGCAAAAACTGGGGAGAAGGCATTTACTGATGTGCTTACCCTTGCGCGAACCCATAAGCTTACCTCCTACGATGCAGCATATTTAGAGCTTGCGCTGCGTGAAGGATTCGCTCTTGCAACACTGGATGAAGAACTCAAACGAGTTGCCAACAACCTTGGTGTCACCATACTCTGATCAGAATTGGTGGTTGCTTGTCCTTGAAATAAATAAACCGCACTACGCTGAAGGCGCATACCCAAAGGGCTTTAGACGCAGAGAACCCAGAGGAAGAGAGAACAGAGGGTTTTTTGCGTAAGTCTTGCATTGTTCTTGCCATTTGAAGATTGGCTGTGACATACTCAAATAAAATACGGTTATTTGGTAGGATTAGTGTAATTAAACGTGAGTTCGATGACCTCTCCCACCCAACCTCCCTCTCCTTGTAGGAGAGGGAGGAGCTATATAAAAATGGGATTTTTAAGCCTCTCCCCTTGTAGGGGAGAGGTTTGGAGAGGGGTCAAATCAGGATACATCGAACTCACGTTAATTAAGAATCGACTCTAAAATTTCGTGCGTTAACGGGTGTTGAAAGAGAAAAGCCAATCTTGAACTAGGAATGAACAATGCTAAAAGACGCTCAAGGACTTGAAGTAACAACAGACTCAAAAGAGACGATCGCAGCCATTGACTGTTTCATCGAACAAGCCCTCAGCTATGGTAAGGATGCTGAAGCTTGTATCTTACGAGCAATTGCCGCAGATCCAAGCTGTGCATTGATTCATGCCTATGCAGCTGCTCATTACCTGTGTCAAGAAAACGCTACGGCTTGGAAGCAAGCCACACCCCATTTACAAACAGCTCAACAGCATTTAGCAAAAATAACAAAGCGAGAACGGTTATACATACAAGCGATCGCCGCTTGGGCTTCCGGAGCAATTGACTGGGCGATCGCCCTACACGAGACTCTTGCTCAAGACTTTCCCACTGACTTGATCTCAGTTCAACAGGGACAATATCACTACTTCTATTTGGGCGATAAAGAGAGATTGCTCAAAATTGCGGAAAAAGTTCTTGCTGCTAATCAGGAAAATCACTATCTGTACGGTATGCTGGCGTTTGGTTTGGAACAGTGTCATCGGCTGAGGGAAGCAGAAGCAATGGCTCGAATGGCAACGACTCTCAATCGTCATGATCCTTGGGCGCATCATGCTATTGCTCATGTGATGGAAACTCAAGGACGAGTGGATGAAGGCATTGCTTGGATGGAAACCCATGCTGACACTTGGCAAAACTGCAACTCTATGCTATATACGCACAATTGGTGGCACGTGGCGTTGTACTACTTAGAACGAGGCGACGAAGAAAAGGTTTTGACGCTGTACGATACTCACGTATGGGGACGCGCCGAGAAAGAATCTCCAAAAGACCAGGTGGGGGCGATCGCCCTACTGTTACGCTTGGAGTTGCGTGGTGCTGATGTCGGCGGACGTTGGCAACAGTTGAGTGGATATCTTTTTCCCCGCCTTCACGAACACGCATTGCCCTTTCAAGACTTGCATTATATCTATGCACTGGCAAGAGCAGGACGTAGCGAATGGTTGCTCGAAATGCAAATCAGTATGCACAAATACGCTACCACTGTCAATCCCTATTTACGTGGAAACTGGGCTGTTGTGACAATTCCGGCTGCTAGAGGTATGATTGCTCATGCAAAAGGTGACTGGTTAGAGGCGATCGCTCAACTAAAACCTGTCTTGCCTCTATTGCATAAGATTGGTGGTAGCCATGCTCAGCGAGCTTTGTTTGAACAAGTTTATTTAGATGCTTTGTTGCAAAGTGAAAAGCACAGTAGAGTTCATTGCACAATTGCTTGAGATTAAGAAAGTACCAAAAAATAAATTATCCATTATGTAGGGTGGGTTAGGCGCACGACACTTGAGGTTTTACATGCAGGACTTGCATTGCGCCGTAACCCACCAATATTCGGTGCATCACTACAAATTGGAGATTTTTTTTATTGGAAGTCCCTAATGTCGTTTGTCTCCAGAACAGCTGTAGAGACGTAGCATGCTACGTCTCTACATACGACGGGTGAGGGCAGTCATCGAGAATAGTGCAAGATATCCATAATTTACAATACCGATTCAGCCGACACCGCATTGTAAATTTGCGCAAGTACATTGTAATCTTCCAACTTCACTGCTGCAAAACGCTGAACTCCCACTTGTTCCATCGCGGCTTGTAGTTCTGCATCTGGCTGAAGTAGAGCAAACTGAAGCTGCTGAATGGCAGATGCACCGAGACGTTGGCTCACGACCAAAGGCGGCATAGGACAAGGTCCAAGCACTTCCACAACTTGCAGATGATGAGATATTTCCGGAAAGTCGCGCAGTTCCTGCTCTAAGACAACACTGTCAATTGCTGCACAATCTACCAACCCGTCTGCCACCCACCGAATTGAACGCTGGTGAGAACCTGATTGTATTGCCTTGCTAAAAAAGTTTTTGGGATGTCCGCCTTGAATTAACCGATAGCGCAGCAAATTGTAGCCGCTATTGGAACCTGGGTCATTGTAGCAGACTGTTTTAAGAGCCAAATCCTCAAAGTTTGCCAAGTTGCTGGTAGCATTCACAATCACATCTGAAAAGTAAATGGGACGGTTTTGATAGCGTGGTGCTTGCATCACTGGAGCAACCAACGGTTGCAACTGATGTGGAACAACTTGGCAATACCGAATCAAAGGTAATCCACAGATGAAGGCGAGATCCACTTGGTCTTTTAAGAGTACCGGGTCTTCTAATGGGTCGCATTCACCTGGATAAAGCTGTGTTTCAACTCCCAAAACGCTACCCAGATAAGCCAAAATGGTTTCGTAGAAATTGAACCAGTTGGGAGCTAGGTAAGACACAGCTCTGAGCTGAGTTAATCGAGTAACTTGCGGCTGGTGGGATGCCATTTGTGTCCTGCAACGCCTTGATGAATGGAAACTAACACTAGCTTGCGGCAAGCCCAATGAATACGCAAGAACACCAAACTTAGTAACGTCAGTAATCCGATCATCAAAACTGTTCCATAAGCCTTGCTGTACCACCAAAACCGCACAAGCAGTGCTGTACCCAGTTGTACAGGCTCCCATAAGCGGGAAGTTACACTTTTTGAATCGTCGATGCTGACAACCAAGGATGTTGCTCTATTCGCCATTGCCATTTTCATTACTGCTCCTTTAACACCCTACCTAAGCTACTCAATTTTGCAGTTTAAACTACGGTAATTAGATAGATATAGTGGTATTTGTAAGCAATATCTCATAGCTTGCTGAAAAAAGCAAGATCTCAGGCTAATGGCTACTGAAAAATGTATGTATTTTGAAAACTTTAAAGACTTATAGCTAAAGTGAGAACCCCTCAACCTCTGTTGCGGAGTTCACCTAAGACGACTTTTGTCCTACTTTTGTCCTCTACATCCTGAATATGTTGATGAATTAGAATCTTAAACCAACCCCACCTTGCAAGGAGAAAGCGGTACCGCCGTCACGGACAGCGTCAAAGGCAATGATAGCGTTCCCAAAAATCACCGTATTGCTATTTGGAACAACGTAATCAACTCCTGGTTGCAGGGCAAAACCAATTTTATTGCCAACTGGGGAAGGTGTATCACCGCCAGCTAAAACAACCCCAGCTCCTATGTAGGCATCAGTTTGCCAGTTGATGGGGTAGTCGTAGGAAACTGTTGGCACAAGGGCGACATTTGAACCAATGAAAGCCTGAGCGCGGAAAGAAACGGGAACTTCAAGAAGCTTATAGCGGGCAGCAATTACTCCTCCGACTCGCGCACCATCTGCAAAACCAACTGCCGGACCAACACCAACATAGCTGCCATATGCGACTTGAGCTTGTGCTGGCTGGGTAGATTGAGCAAAACTTAAAAGTAAACTAGCCAAAACAAGTGATACTAAGTACTGAAGACGCTTCATTTGCCCGCTCCTCACACAATTGCTGAGTTAATTGTAGATTTTATACCTTCTGTTAGTCAGAAGTCACCCCCGAGGTCAGATCCCCGACAACTTTTACGAAGTCGGGGATCTTGTAACCCATTAGAATTAATGAAACAAATCACTAGGGGCAACGAGGATGAATACCTCCTTGAGTACAAATGTAAGCTATTTGCCTGGGATCTAAATTTTTGACTTGAGTGAAATCCACTCCATCGACAACAGCAGATTTTGCCCCTATAGCTGGGATTTGGACAAATTGCTCTGCTTGGTCTTGTTTGCTAGGGGAAAGAATTGCTCCCTGAAAATCGGCTCCTGTGAGATTCGCGCCCCTTAAATCTGCAAGGCTCAAGTCGGCGTTTCGCAAGTTAGCATTTTCCATGTTCGCAGAGCGTAAAATAGCATTAGCAAGGCGAGTGGCGTTGAGGTTGGCATTGCTGAGATTGGCATGATCTAAATAAGCTCCTGTCAGGTCTGCTCCTTGCCAATCGGTTTTGGTTAAGTTGGCGAATGACAATTGCGTTCCTATTGCAATCACGCGACCCAGACGAGCAGCATACAAATCCGCGTCTTTCAACTGTGCATTGCTCAAGTTGGCTCCTGTCAGGCTGGTATTTTCCAGCACAGCACCTTCCAAATCGGCTCCCTCTAGCTGAGCGCTGCTGAGGTTAGCACCAGTTAAGCGTGCGTTGGATAAGTTAGCTTTATTGAGAATGGCGCGGCTTAAATCAGTACGAATCATCAAAACACGGCTGAGGTTAGCTTCAGTAAGATTAGCTTGCCTCATCCGTGCTTGGGTTAAATCAGCAATCCAATCGTCGTAGGTATCCCAGCGACCATCCTCGCCTCCTCCCCGGAAGCGACTCCCTTTGAAACTGCCAAAAGATAGGTTCGCGGATTTGAACCTAATTCCCCATAAATCAGTTTTATCTAGTACCAAGTTGAAGGAGCTTTGCTCAGAGCCGTTTTGACCTAAGTTGATATTGCTTAGATCTGAGCCATTGGCTTGACCGTTGTAGACAGCCAAAATCTTATTCATGACACGCTGGTTTGCTTGCAACTGCTTTTGTAGCACTTCTCGTGGTAAAGCTTTGCTACCTCTTGCTGGGTCTAACTCGCCACTCAGGTACTGATTCATGTGTTTTAAATCGGGGATGGCATTCGGTCCGATGCTGACCAAAGCTTGCTGAATCGTTTCAACTAAGATAGGGTTGGTTTCCTTAGACAGCAAGTTGACAAGGTATTGGGTTGCCTGAGGGTCCTTGAGAGTACCCATAGCCAAAATTGCTTTCTGGCGTTCGTCGTTTGTCGCTGTCGAGTTGGGAGTTAACTGTTTGATCAGTGCAAGAAACTGCTGGCTGTTGCGCTGCTCGACAGCACGTTGAGTTTGCGCTTGCTGAATGTATATTTGAGTACCTACTAAAAGTGCTAAAACTGCACTCATGCTCAGGAGTGCAACTGCGGTCAGCGTTTGGTTTGGATTTTGTTGCGTCCACTGCCATACTTTGGAATACTCTCGGCTTGGCTCTTCTGGAGTGATCACAATTGATGCGATCGCCGCTTCTTCATGTGGTTCGGTCAACGGAGATTGGCTCTGCTTGGTATCTTTATATGGAGATGTGAATGGTTCGGTGGCATCTATCGTGTAAGTCCTTGCCAGCCTGTCGTGCAGTGCGCGGCGGTTTTGCTGCCAGGGGAAGCCAGTCGCTTCTAACACAAGCATGATTGTCGCCAAGCTGGTAAAAGCACCGAAACTGGGAAACAAGAAGCTGTTGCGCCACAGAAAATAAGCGATCGCCGTCGGTAAACCCCAACGACCGAGTCCTTCTCGCACGAAAACGGCTTTGAAACCTGGCGGTTTACCAAGATCGTTGACAACTTTAATCCCAAACTGACGTTTCCCCAGTGTGCTTCCAGTTTTCGCTAGTAAATATAATTGCCAGCCCGAAACTGTCAGGGGTGCGAGCAAGGCGATTGTCCATAAAAAATTCGTGATTGATGCTACATTCCGGGTACCGTAGCTGATAGGCAAAGCAAGTGGGCGGGCGATCGCTCGTTCCGTTTGTACTAACAAAGGGTTGAGTGGCGATCGATCCAAATCGCTTCTAGAATTGGCATAAGCACCCATACCAAAGGGCACTAATCCACTGGCAACCACCAGTGTGATTTCTACTGCCCAAGCGGCAATGCGCCTAGTTGCTAAAGGCAATGAGTTAGATTTTCCCGGTTCTTTAGCTTGACTAGATTGATTCGTTCTCCTCACACCTGGGGTCGCCATTGGATAATTCCCTTTAACTTTATTTCTACGCCACTCTCTGCACGTTTAAAAATAAACTACTGCTTTTTTTGAGAGTTATTAGATACTAAAAATTTGTATCCAAGGTACACTAATATTGCCAATAGTGCCAAACTGATCGCAGCAGCGACGAGTTTCAGGACTGCTTGCAGTATGGCAAACCCCAACAACAAAGCAGCACCAGAAACTATAACCTTTTTCACGACTGACAGATTGTTGAACCAAGTCACAAATCGCACCAAGTGAGACTCCAAGCTTGCAAAACCAAACTCAGAGGACTTCACTCTTTTTTGTGACGGTGTGATCACATACGAGGTATTAATCTCAGCCTCTAGCTTTTCGAGGCGACGCTTTAAGTCTTCTTCTGGTTGAGGATTCATTTGTTTCTACCTTAGCTTAAACACTCTTATGAACAACGAACCAACAAAATCCCTTTGTTGATAGTTTTTAGCGTGATTTTAGCGAATACCTTTGTTTGAAAGACCCCTGTTGGTAGTTAGACAAGCTTTTTGTGTTACCTTTGCCTAAAAAATTTATAAAGAAGAACTCAGAACTCAGCTTTAGTTCTGTGTAAGTGGGTGATAAGACTCCCCTTAAGAACTGGCTGCTTCTAGGCGAAACCAATACTAAAATTTTCTTTCTTGTTGAAACTCCATCCCTTTATGGGTGGAGTCCCAATTGAGTTTCTAGCTGACATTCTGACCAATGTTTATTTTTTTAATATTTAACCATATAGGAATTCATCTGCCCAAGAAAAATTTAGAATGTTTAGTTTGGAACAAAGACAGTTTGTTATCGTCTTTTCACTTTAAGATATATGTATCAATAATTGCTATAAAAAACTCCGAAGCATAACAAGAAAACAAAAAAATAAAACAATAATATGAAGAATATGAAGATGCGTACGCGATTTCAAGTTGTTCCCGCATCATTAGCGATCAGTTTGGTTCTGACCAATGCTCATTTGGTAGAGGCACAAGTTGTGCGAATTAATTCTAATTTGCAGACAGATCCGCTAATTGTAAATGGTACATCTGGGGGAACACTCCAAAGCAACTGTGGCAACATTGCCCCTAAACCCAATCAAGTTATCCAGGTGACAGAATCACTGCCTTACCTACGATTAACAGTTGAAAGTGGTGGACAGCCTACTTTATTAATTGATGGTCCAGGTGGACGCTTCTGTGTTTTACCAGATAGCTACTCTGGAGGCAAGCCAGAAATTTCTGGTTATTGGCAGGCAGGAAACTACTCTTTATATGTAGGAGACTTATCCAAAGGACAGCATAACTATAGTTTATCAATTTCGCAACAAAAGACACCTAAAAATAAATAAACACTTATCAACCGGGCTTGATCGGCTAAAATACATTCAAATAGCACCCGTGGCTCGTCCTCCGGCTAACGGTTAAGTGTCAACAGTTAGGGGAGTGTCAAAAGTTTTTTGTTAGTCAAAGTGTTTTGATGCAGTATCGATCGCGCCCCTGCTGCTTTGCTTGGTAAAGTGAGCGATCCGTTGCTGCAATTAAGGCTTGGGGCGAACTGTTGTCACTGGGAACACTAGTGACAATGCCCATACTCACGGTGACATAATCTGCTACATCAGAACCAATGTGCTTTAACTGAAGCTGGCGCACTTGGTTTTGAATAGTTATTGCCACATGAACCGCGCCTTTGTGATCAGTGTTAGGCAAAATTACGGCAAATTCTTCACCACCGTAACGCGTTACCAAATCTGCTGGGCGTTTAACGGAATGGTTGATTGCCTCAGCAATTTGCACTAAACATGCATCTCCAGCTGGATGACCGTAAGTATCGTTATAGCGTTTGAAAAAATCAATATCGCACAAAATTAACGATAGGGGTTTTTGCTCGCGTGCTAATTGATTCCACTGTTGCTGTATGTACTCATCAAAGCGGCGACGGTTAGCAACTTGAGTGAGCGCATCAATTGTGACAAGAGACTCTAAGTGTTCGTTTGCTTGTTGTAGTTTTTGGTAAAGTTCTGACTGCTGAATGGCGATCGCCAAATGATTGGAAATTTGGCGCAGTAAGTCAACTTCTTCGCTTTGCCATTGACGGTAGTCATCACAAGCGTGAACAATGAGCAAACCCCATAATTTTCTTGCTGGAGATTTGAGGCTTGTTGTGGCAGTTCCTTGGTGTTGAATAATCGGGATAACAACCTTGGATTTAACGCCTAATTTCTGCATCAATTCCCTTAAACAGTTGCTCCACTCATCTTCACTTATATCAGGAATCACCCGCGACTGCCCATGCCAGTAAAACTCATAACAATCGGATGGAAAACATTTGTCGTAGAAGGTAAGCCCTAGTGTTGGCGGGACAGAATCTACTGATTCTTGAATAACAGTTCCCGAACCATCTGGATTGATCTGAAAAATTAACACTCGATCAACCTGAAGCATTTGACGCGCTTTAGTCACTACTGTGGTGAGAATTTCATGCAAATCAAAAGAATTGTGAATTTGCTGGGCAACCTCACTCAGTAACCGTTCGCGCTGCATTTGCCTTTGCAAAGCTTGCTCAGTTCGTTTGCGTTCGCGAAGCGCGGCTTGCCGTTCGCTGATATCTACAATCAAGCCATCACAAATAATGTCTCCATTTGCCTGTTGGGAGGAGCGGTTGATCATTTGAATCCATTTGATTTGTCCTGAAGGAACAAGAATCCGTCCCTCCCATATGTAAGGTTCCACCGTTTGCATCATCGCCTCAAAGGCTCTGTGCAAAGAACTCGCATCATCAGGGTGGATACTAGCCAGAATCGAATCTCTTCCCTGCCGGAAGGACTCTAGCTCCATTTCAAACAGCGTTTGGAAGCAGGGACTCAGGTAGAGGCATTCAACTGAGCCATCCAGCCGATGCACCACCCTATAAATCACGCCGGGTAGGTTTGTAGCCAGCCTCTGAAATCTGGCTTCGCTCTCCTGTAGCGCTGCTTGTATCCGCTGACGTTCGGTGATGTCCCGAAAAACGATCACCCCACCTTGTACCTGACCAAAAGTGTCGCGAATTGGGGTCGCCACATCATCAATTAAGCGTTCTTTGCCCTGTTTTGTTCGCAACTGACATTGCTTGGGCAACTCAAAAGGGATACCCTCTTGCATGGCTAACAACACTGGATTTTCAATTGCTTGCCCCGTCTGTGGATTATATAGTTCAAGCACCTGATTGACTGGCTTGCCCATCGCTTCTGTTAAGAGCCAGCCTGTGAGAGCTTCCGCGACAGGGTTCATAAAAGTGATGCGACCTTCTTGATCAGTGGTGATTGTGCCATCGCCGATGCTGTTTAAGGTCGATGTTAGCCATTGCTGTGTTGCTTGTAATTGTTTTTCTAATTGAAAACGATGCAAAGCTGTGGTTATTGTAGTGTGAAGCTCGGCGCGTTTGAAGGGTTTGGTTAGATAGCCGTAGGGGTCAGTGGCGATCGCCCGCTCTATGATTTGATCATCGGTGTAAGCAGTCAGATAAACAACCGGGATTCTAAACTGATTGCGTATTCTGGCGGCTGCTTCAATACCATCAATTTCACCAGGCAGCCGTATATCCATAAGTACCAAATCTGGTTTGAGTGTTCCGGCAAGACCAACTGCCTTATCACCAGAACTAATATTTGCTACCACCGTATACCCAAACTTCTCTAAAGCCGATTGAATATTCCAGGCAGCCACCCTCTCATCTTCAACTATCAAAATGCCTGCCATATATGGCTATTGTTACAGTTGCAACCTGCGACTTTACATTTTATCTTATTTCTTGATCATAGAATTTTATATATGTTTACAATTTATAATTCTTATCTGAAACCGAAGTTCCCCTACAAGGCAGGGGCTAATACCGTTTCACTTTAAGGTTAGAACATGGTGGGCAGCACCCGAGCAGGGGGAAAGAATTAGAGACCAATCATTTGTATCAGGCATTTCGTGAAATGGTATAAGAGCATTGGTGTTAACAATCACGTTCAAACCTTTATTCCACGTTGATTTGACCCCACCCCTTAATCCCCTCCCCGCAAGCGGAGAGGGGACGTGATAGCGTTTGCGCAGCGTCCCTCTTAGGGACTAGCGTGGCGTTAGCCATAGCGCAGCTTTACCGGGGTGGGGTTCTTAGGGTAATAATAAGTATTTTATCGGGCTTGATATCACACCACTTTACAACAGCGGCGGAGATGGGGAGAAGTGATTAACAAAACATGGGTATCGGGTTTAACTCTTCTTCTTTAAGTGGTGCAGGTAACCAACCCAGTTTCACAGGAACGTCATAGAGTCTTCCTGGAGCAAATCTCGGCCAAAAGTGGCGCATTCCGGGGACAATCACCTTAACCACGTTCAACCCAATATCAGGGCGGGTTTGCTCAAGGATAAGGGTTTCCATACCGTGTTTGGCAACAATCTCCACACAGGTGAGAACGTCTTGCCGTAAATCATCACTCCACAAGTACGGATAATCTGCGTATACTTTCGGTGCGGCGTTCTGATCAGGAGCAAGATAAGGCTGGTTTTCTACGGTGACATTTTTCATCCAGTATTCCATGTCTGGGTCGTCAAACGGGACATCATTTGGTTGATTGAGAACGACCACATACATTTGGTTCAATTCAGTAACTGCCCGGAGGATGGCAATTTTGGGGTCAAAATGGGTACCAAAACCCATCAGAATTTCTTCTGATATTTTATTTGATGTTTGATCTAATGTTTTATCAGTGCGTCGGGCGAGAGCAGCAAATGAGGGAATTCCTAGGTCGTTAGTAATATCTATTACCCAAAGGTGATAATTTTGTGTGTGGTAATAGTTCTGCAAAGCTTGGAAATACGGCTCGTCAAAACTGTCTAAATCGACACCAGGTCTTTGCACCCGGTTGTACCACCACACCGCCACGCTGTCCCGTTCAACCAATTCCATAAACCCTTGCAAAATCGCCTCTTCCAATGTATTGCCGGCAGCATTTCCGTTAGAATCTCCTTTGCAGAAGCAATGGTCATCTGGAAGAGGATAATCGTAATAACAGTAAGCCGTCGGCACATATTTAAACGTTTGTTTGGTGAGTGACCAAACGGGCGTCCACTCAATTTCTCGCTCTTGATCAAAGGGTTGAGGTATCCAAGCAAAATTAGTATGTTGTTGAGAGTTCAAGGTTTCCCGGTTTTGATACTGGGTAGCACTGTACTGCATACAGTCATTCGGGTGAATTGCTACGGAACCCAGTTGGGTATAAATCGCTTGAATGCGGATTTCATCCCCGGTAAAGATACCGGAATACCGCTCAATCGCTTCGCAAAAACCACTAGCTTTTGATTGTTGGTCAGTTTTCCCTTTACCAGCACTCTTGTGCCTTAAATTCAGGCGCAGATCAGTTAAATTATCTAGTTTTCCTTCACCATTCTTATGAATCGCAGTGTAAACTTGAATCAAGTCCTTGTTACCAATCTCAACTTTAGGTAAAGCGCTAACGACTCCGGTAATGGGGCTGATGTGATACTCGTATTTTTTCAAAGTCTGCTCTGGGGACAAACTGCGATGTCCGCCATCAGCAGTGAATTGCTTCTTATGGCTGTTGAGTACAACAGGCTTTGGTTTTTGAGAGTCCAAATCCACAGAAACACCACAGGCTGGACATTGAGGACGCTTCACCAAAGTATGCTCTTGCAGTGATAATTTTGCTAAATCAAAGGTGAGAATCTTACCTTCTAATTGTGGATGCGTCTCCCGTGCGATCGCTTTTGCAACTTCCATCGCCGCCCAATTGACCCCAATTGCCAAACTACTGGGGAGAATTGCACGAGAGATAGGAAAGGGTGTGGTCATTTTCTGTTGATACTGTACCGCCGTTTCCACTTCCCGATTTCCCCGCAAGCGATGAGCAAGACATTCCCAACATCCAGTTTGGTTGGGAATAAACAACGGTCCCAGCCAAATCACACTACCAACAGGTTTCACTAACAGCCAAGGTTTTTGATTCTCCAAAGCTTTTTTGTTAAATTCATCCAGATTCACTTGCAGGTAATCATCGGTTAGCACAACTGTAAAATCGCCCGCTTGATCAACCTGGAGGTTTAGTGCTTCCAAAGCAGAAACAAAGGAGTCACTCTCGACTGCACCGCAGGTAATAACAGAAACTTTAGTATTTTGTAGTTTGTTAACAGCGACTTTAGGGTGTATATCCAGCCCACTCCAAAATGCTGCTTCTGAATGGCTCAGGGTATAATCTGCTTCAGTTAAGTAGCCTTTGCTTTCTAAGTGAACTAATGCATGATAGATTGCAAGAATAGATACTTCTGCTTTTAGCTGTTGCACTATTTCATCAACTGTATGGCGACCATTTAGTAACGGCGCTAGTTGCACGTAAAGGCGACCACGCAGAGCAAAATGTCCTTGCTCACTAAGTAGATAAACTGTTTCTGGTTCTACGACTTCGACGTGGAAATGGGGTTTAAACTGGGGTTTGTTATACATGATGATTGCCTGAAGCTAATTTGTAGCGCTGTTTGAAGCCTCTAATGTGTAGAGCTGACTTTTCACGTCATGTGGAAAAGTCCACAAAAAATCTAACTTTCTTTCCCCAAAATTCTTGCGTCTCTCTCCTTATAGGAGAGAGAAATAGAAGCGAGGTTTTCCAGATACCGTGAAAAGTAAGATCTGTAGAGACGCACAATGGCGCGCCTCCACATTGTGTTCCTGATAAGGGTTTTGGTCTGATCAGCAATCGTATTGGGGTATTACGGCGGATTAGTTAATTGGGTAGACAGGGCAGAGTGCTGTAGGGGCACAGCAATGCTGTGCCCCTACGATGTGGTTTGTAGTTTATGCAATTGAGAAGCCCTGTAAGTACAAACCCACAGCAAAACCAGCCAGTTTGTCTAACTGGGAAAGTTAACTAAGTCACTGGCTGAAATTAAACATTTTATGCAATCTTTGTTCGTAGTAAGCGCTTTAGCGCTCTACACAAGCGGCTCAAGCGCTTACTACAAACTTGCGTTTCAAGTGTCAGTATCAAAGACTGAAAATGTGATACATTGCTGGTAGCACACGCTATTATAAGCAATCACTTCCAGCAAAGGCGAATACAGAATGAAGATCCTATAGCAGTGGGCATCACAGTATTGAGATTGACTTCTTCATAGGTGTTGTTTCCATTCACAGCATCAAGCACTTCCTCGATAGCGAAATGATAGCCGCGCTCGCCAGCCAGCTTGACAGATAGCTTTATCAAGCTTTCTGGACTAGTTGCGGCTTTGAGTTGCTCTTGCAGTGAATAGTCCCGCAATACTTCTTTGTAGAACAGTTCAAGGTCAGAATTTGTCTTGGTTAATGTTGCAGTCGTCAAATTTTTATCCTAATAAAGAAAAATCGGTGTTAAAAATGTAGGACTAACGCCAAAAATTTTCTAAGATGTGGTTAAGTCTCTACTGATGCTTATTCGCAAAGTTAAGCTTGCAAGCTAAGGTTGTTGTATTCTATCAGCAATTTAATTACCAAAAGAAACGATAGAACCCACATTCCTTTTGTGCGATCGCTATCTCTGTAATGTGTCAGTACTGAACCCAAAATTCCCAATTTTTTAGCCCTAGCAAGGAATTCACGGAATTTATAGCGGTTTTCAATTGGGTGTAATACAGATTATTTATAGGGGTAAAGGCTAGCCTCATTAGTGTCAACTTAACGTTTAAACCTTTATTCCACGTTGATTTACCCCACCCCCAGCCCCTCCCCTTGGTAAGGGGAGGGGAGGTTTTGGCACGAGACAAAACCGGGGTGGGGTGAAGCGAGAATTGTGGGTAAGATCAGAGCATGATAAGAGCGTATTTAGAAGGGTTTTGGGTTAAGTTGACACGTATGGGCATTTCTTAGTCCCTACCCCATGGTTGGCGTTGCTGAATTTAGGTATAATAAAACTTTAAACAAAACATAGTCTAACATAGTCAGATGTAGTCTAAGTTTCAAGCTGATGAAATTGTCTGATTATGCTAAAACTTTGGGGATTTCCTATCTTACAGCTTGGCGACATTACAAAGCAGGTAAAATACCATACCCAACAGAACAACTCCCTACAGGCACGGTAATTGTTGATTACGATCCAAAAAAGATGTCAGGGGGTGTTGTTAAAGTTGCGATTTATGCCAGAGTTTCAAGTGCTGAGAATAAAGATAACTTAGATAGACAAGCAGAAAGGTTGTCTCAATACGCTATGGCTAAAGGATATCAGATTGCCTATGTCATAAAGGAGGTAGGGAGCGGATTAAACGACAATCGCAAAAAGCTAGAAAAGCTTTTTCTCAAAGATGATTATGATATTTTACTAGTCGAACATAAAGACAGACTAGGACGTTTTGGTACACATTACATAGACATTCTGCTTAAAAGATTAGGAGTAAATCTAGAGGTTGTTAATCTAGCTGATAATGGTCGGGACGAATTAATGCAAGACTTGGTGGCGATAATTACCAGCTTTGCTGCGCGATTATATGGCCAGCGCAGGGCAAAGCGCAAAACAGAAAAAATTGTGGAAGCTTTAAATTCTCCCACAGATTGAAATAAAATTTATAGTCAAGTATATCTAATTATATCTTTTGTTTGATATACTAATTTCATTGCCAAAATTTGATAAATATGCGTCAGGTTGAAAAGCACATAATAAAAGAGGCACATAAATGGTTTGGTTATTGCGCTCTTATTACCACAGTTTCTCGCAAGCTTTATAACACGGCTCAATTTAGCCAACGCCAGGGATTTTTCTATGGTTGGAGTACACTTTCTTCAGCTTCTTTAGACTCATTATTTAAACAAAACGAGAACTATAAATCAATGCCTGCGAAGGTAGCGCAACTTGTTTTAAAGCAAAATGCAGACGCTTGGGTTGCTTACTACAAAGCATTGTCAGCCTACAAAATCGATTCAAGTAAGTTTACAGGTAGACCCAAACCACCTAACTACGTTGACGATAAAAACCTAGTTAAATTTAATCATCAGGCAATTGGAAAGAGGGAGTTCAAGAAAGGTTGGATAATCCCGTCTATGTCACCAATCAGGATTCCGGTAAAGTCTGGACTAAAATTTGAAGATTTGTGCGAACTACGAATTATCCCAAAAACCGGATGTTTTGTTATCGAAGTAGTTTATGAAATTCCAGACCACTCACAATTATGCAGCAGCTTGAACAAGAGTCTAAATGCGGCGATAGATATTGGCTTAGATAATCTAGCGACGATTGTTTTTAACGACTTAACGATACAGCCAATTATTCTAAACGGAAAACCACTAAAATCAGCAAACCAGTTTTACAATAAGCAGGTTGCGAAGTTCAGAGGTTTCCTCACCTTGGGCATTGGTAAGTCGCGGCGAATTGCAAACATCATTCGCAATCGTAATCAATTTGTAGATTCATATCTACATCAATCCACAAAAATGATTGTGGATGAATTTCTGCGCCTGGGTGTCACTCACGTATCAATAGGAAAAAACGGGCAATGGAAAACACATCTTAATTTAGGAAAGCGCACAAACCAAAACTTTACTCAAATACCACACGCTAAATTTATCGAGATGCTGACCCTGAAATTAGAACGAGTCGGCATCACCGTCAACGTTGCAGAAGAAAGCTATACCAGCAAGGCATCTTTTATTGATTGGGACATTATCCCAACTTATCAACCTAACAACAAGATAAGACACGCATTCTCCGGTAAGCGTGTGCAACGCGCATGGTATTTGAGTAAAAATGGTTTTAAAATTCACGCCGACGTAAATGCGGCATTTAACATCGGCAGAAAAAGTAATCCTGAAGGTTTCGACACTCTCAAGTCTATTCTAAGGGATAGGGGATGTCTGGTAGTACATCCAAGGCGGATAACTCCACTATTTAGGCGTGTCCATGCTGAAAGTAGGGTTGCTTAAACCTAAATTGCAGATGTCTGACTATATTTGACTATGTGATTTGGAACTATGAAACAAAATATTGCAAAAATCAAAAAAATACAATCTTTGCGCCTTTGCGCCTTTGCGCGAAACAAAATTCATACTCTTAATCAGCAACGCCCTATGGTTTATTTACTTAAAAAGCGCTGTAATCTCAAAAACATTGACTGCCAAGAGTTCTATTCTATGCAGGTGAAAATCACTATCTTATGCTGCTCAAGGGATTGATGCGTTATGGCTGCGCCTAACACATCCTACGTTTAATTATGTCCGCTTACTTACCTTTGAGGAAATCGAACTTTAAACCATGTTACCTCACCCCGCTCTAGCTCAAGAGAGCCTGTGAGTTGTTCAACAAACATTATGACTAGCCTCAGCCCCATTGAGGCGTTTTGCTCAAGGTCAAAATCGGGAGGGAGGCGATCGCCATCATTGCCCAGTTTTAGCTCAATCCAGCCATCAGCTAGACAGGTCAACAGGATGTAGATATGCCCGGAACTACCTTCTGGAAAGCCATGTTTCAGAGCGTTGCTCATTAACTCATTGAGCAGCAATCCGCAGGGAATAGCCTGATCAAGACTGAGGAAGACCGGATCGCCTCCAAAATTGAGCATCACATTGCTGGCAAGAGATTCGTAGTTTGCCAACAAATCACCTGCTAGTTGTTGAACGTACTCGGCAAAATCGACTCCGGAAAAGTCGTTAGCCCGGTAGAGGTTTTCGTGTACCAGCGCCATTGAATTAACTCGATTGCAGCTATCCTCTAAAGCGGTTTTGGCTTGTGGATCGCTCAGGCGATCCATTTGAAGCTCAAGCAAACTGCAAATGACATACAGGTTGTTTTTGACTCGGTGGTGAATTTCTGCTAACAAAACTTCTTTTTCTTGCAGTGAGGCTCGCAGTCGGTCTTCGGCAAGTTTGCGATCATTAATAATAATGTCTACTCCATCCACTATAAAATCCCCGTTTTCACTCCAGAAAAATCGGGCGTTGTCTTGAATCCAGGTCACCTTGCATTCGGGTGAAACCAGGCGGAACTCGACGAGATACTCCGGTTCACCAGTTTGTTTGGCAACTTCGATTGCGGCTGAAAACTTATCGCGGTCGTCTGGGTGAATCATTGTCCATACCCCTTCTGGATGATTCATCATCTCATCGGGGTCGATTCCCATGAGTGTTCGATAGCCAGGGCTGAGGTAGGGAATGGAGAACCTGCCATCTGCATGGTAGATGTTGCGATAGACTCCCCCTGGAATATTGGCAATGATGTTTGCCAAACGTTCCTGGCTCTCGCGCAGGGCAATTTCTGCTCGTTTGCGTTCTGTGATGTCTTCGGCAAACCCCAGCAAAAACTGTGGATTTCCTTGCTCGTCGTAAATACCGACTTTTTTGGCGCGGACAATCTTTGTTTCCCCCTGCTTTGTGCAAATCATCCCTTCAAGGATTTCCACCGCCTCAGAGGTGGCTAACACTTCCTGGTCTTTAGCAGTGCAAAAATCTGCATGCTGTGTTGTGAATACCTCATAGGCAGTCTTACCTAAAACATCCTCTGCTGTATACCCCATCAACTCAGTACACGCGGGGTTCCAAAGCACAAACCGGAGATTGCTGACTTCTTTAGTGAAGACAGCAACGGGCAAATGATCTAAAACCGATTGCAGGAAATTACGAGTCTCCACGAGTTGCATTTCTGCCTGTTTGCGTTCCGTGATGTCAGTAACTAGACCGTAGAATCCCTTAACTTGAGATTGAGCATCAAAATTTGGGACAAGGGTCCCAGAAATGTAGCGTTTGCTACCTAGTCGATAGGGCATTTGAGATTCATAGTATACCGTCTCCCCAGCAAGCACCCGTTCGATATGTTTCTCAATAGCACTATAGGCAGCTTCACCAACAAACTCCCTTGCGGTTCTACCGTAGATTTCGTCTCGGTTGCAGCCAAACCACGCCTCATACGTTTTGTTAACAAACCGATAGCGTTGCTCTCGATCAACGTAGGAAATGCACACTGGTAGAGAATCGGTGATGAGGCGCAACTGTTCCTCACTTTGGCGCAGCGCTATCTCTGCTTGTTTGCGTTGAGTGATATCCACATAAACAGATGCAACCCCGTAACTCTCCAAGGGAATTGGGGCTGATGTCAGGCAGATCCAAGCAATTTCACCATTGGGCTTAAACACGCCCATTTCCACATCTCGAACAACCCGCTGCTCGGTTAGCGCTATCACACCGGCATATTCAGAACTGGGCTTCGGGCTACCGTCCGGGCGGATAACCTGCCACTCAGGACTGTCATACCGCCGCCGACAATGTTCAGCAGCAGAAATGCCAAAAATTTCCTCAGAAGCTGGGTTGACTTCAATTACCTTGCCTTCGGGGTCGGTAATAGCAATGCCGATAGGTAGGATATCAAACAGGGTTTTGTACTTCTGCTGGCTGGTGCGTAACTCATGTTGTAGGCGTTGGTGATCGCGTAGCATGGCTTGGTGATCACATAGCATGGCTTGGTAATTACGTAGCATGGCTTGGTAATCGCGTAGCGCGGCTTGGCGATCGCGTAGTGCGGCTTGGCGATCGCGTATCGCGGCTTCGCGTTTAGAAGTTTCCCTGGTCAACTCAGTAGTTCGTTCCGTCACCCGTTGCTCAAGTTCTTCACTCAAAGCGCGATACTTTGCTTGACTCTGGCGCAATTCCTGCTCAATTTGCTTGAGCCGTGTAATATCTGTTGCCGTACCAAGTATCTGCCGGGAAGAGCCATCGGCATTTCTAGTCAACACCACTTCTCGGCTGTAGAGCCAGATCCACTCTCCATTCGCATGACGCATTCGATACTCAATTTCTATAACTTCCCCATCTCTGACTGTGGCATATTGCTTCAAACTCTCAGCCACTTTCATCCAATCGTCAGGATGGATCAGGATTTGCAGCACTCCTGTTCCCATTGCCTGAACGGTTTCGGCAGACAAACCCAATACTTCCATCAACTGCCGATTTGCATAGACATTCCGTTGTTCACATAGGTCGTAGACATACAATATTGCTGGCATCGACTGAGCAATCTGCTCAATAAATCGCTGCTTCTGTTGCAGTTCCGCTTCTATCTGATTGCGTTCGGCTTCAATGCGCTTGCGTTCAGTGATGTCTCGTAAAATCGACAAGTGACGATGTGGCACAAAGTTTGCTACCGCTGTGTTTTCCGTTTCCCGTACCGTGCCATCTGGACGTAGGACACGAGATTCGCCCCTAACCCTTCCCTGTTCCAGAAACTGTTGCCACCCTTGAGAAAAATCAACACCAGGTTCTAGAAAGTCACCAACGCTTTTGGTCAAAATCTCTTCTCTGGACAACCCCAGCAGTTCACAAGCGGCGAGATTGACATCTACATAAGAGCCTGCATCATCAGCAATCAGCATAGCATCCAAAGCTTCATTAAATAACGCCTGTAGTTCGTATTCGCCAGTCGAAAATCTTTCTTCGGAGGGTTCTTGTGTGGTATAATCCCGTATCAATATTTCCAAGCTGGTTTGCAAGGCGGCAAAAGTTTGGGAAATTTGCTCAGATTGCATTTGGGTTTTGGGCAGCTCGCTGATTTGCTGCTGTAGCGTGTTGAGGCGATCGCGAAACGACTCTATGAACTGAGCCAATTGCCTAACACTCATTCGATCATCCCCGCTAGTATCAGTTTTCTGTTGCTTTCGAGTTTCTTGTTGAATTTAGTGCCACAAGGAGAAACTCTAGACAGCATAGAACAATTTTAATTTGTGTAAGTTTTCGCTTGAGAAGTTGAGTAACTGACTCAGGTTTGACAAAATCACGCTTGTTCGTGATCTTGCCTTACCTGCAAAACTTTCTGTCTCCAAGCAGTTTACACCCAAGAAATTTTAGTTAAATTTTGTTAAGATTGGACTCGATACAAGCACTTCTGCCATCTCTATTCATTGCCTACTTTGGAGACACCCCATGCTGCGACTTGAACACATCAGTAAAATCTACCCCACAGGCGAAGTCCTCAAGGATATCAACTGGGAAGTCAAAGCTTCTGATCGCATTGGTTTAGTTGGTGTCAATGGTGCCGGAAAATCAACCCAACTCAAAATTATCACAGGGGAAGTTGAACCAACCTCTGGGGAAATTATTCGTCCTGCCAGCTTACATATAGCTTACCTGAATCAAGAATTTGAAGTAGACCCGACTCACACTGTTAAAGAAGAATTGTGGACAGTTTTTAAAGAAGCCAACTCTGTGCAGCAGTCTTTGGCGCAGGTGCAGCGAGACATGGAAAGCGCCTCTCCAGAGGAACTGGAAAAACTCATTAATAAGTTGGATCGCCTCTACAGACAGTTTGAAGCTTTGGATGGCTATGTGTTGGATACACGGATTGGGAAAATTTTACCAGAAATGGGGTTTGGGCTAGAAGATGGCGATCGCCTTGTCAGTGCTTTTAGTGGCGGTTGGCAAATGCGAATGGGTTTAGCGAAAATTTTGTTGCAAGAACCTGATTTATTGCTGTTAGACGAGCCAACGAACCATTTAGACTTAGAAACGATTGAGTGGTTGGAAAATTACCTCAAAGGCTTGAATACCCCTATGGTCATAGTTTCCCATGACCGCGAGTTTCTTGACCGCCTCTGCACCCAAATTGTGGAAACCGAACGCGGCGTTTCCACCACTTATCTTGGTAATTACTCGGCATATTTGCAACAAAAAGCTGAAAACCAAACAGCACAATTTGCCGCGTACGAACGCCAGCAAAAAGAACTAGACAAACAACAAGCATTTGTTGATAGGTTCCGCGCCAGTGCAACGCGCAGCACTCAGGCAAAAAGCCGGGAAAAACAACTGGAAAAAATCGAGCGCATCGAAGCACCCACGTCTGGAGTAAGAACCCTGCAATTCCGTTTTCCGCCTTCACCCCGTAGCGGACGCGAGGTTGTACAAATCAAAGATTTAACTCATGTATATGATGATAAAATCTTGTTTTTGGGTGCTAATCTTTTGATTGAGAGGGGCGATCGCATTGCTTTTATCGCTCCCAATGGTGCCGGCAAATCCACTTTGCTACGCCTGATTATGGGTATTGAGCAACCCACAGAAGGTAATGTAAAATTGGGTGAACACGGCGTGTTACCTGGATATTTTGAGCAAAACCAAGCAGAAGCTTTAGATTTGAAAAAAACTGTCATGGAAACTATCCATGACGAAGTTCCCGATTGGAAAAATGAAGAAGTGCGCACACTTTTGGGAAGATTTTTATTTAGTGGCGATACTGTATTGAAACCAGTTGCGGCATTAAGTGGGGGTGAAAAAGCACGTCTTGCCTTAGCAAAAATGCTTTTGCAGCCAGCAAATTTGTTAATCCTGGATGAGCCTACAAACCACTTAGATATTCCAGCAAAAGAAATGTTAGAAGAAGCCATTCAAAACTATGATGGCACGGTACTTGTTGTTTCCCATGACCGTTATTTTATCTCCAAGGTAGCAAACAAAATCGTGGAAATCCGCGAAGGAGATTTTCGTGTCTATCTAGGAGATTACCACTATTACTTGCAGAAAATAGAAGAGGAAAAAGAACAGGCAAAATTAGCGGCAATTGCTGCGGAAAAAGCGGCAAAGAAAGCAGCCAAAGCAGCTAAAGCCGGTACAAAAAAGAAATGATAGGCATTTAAGTAGGTCGGTACAAATAAAGTTAACGAGTTTCGGCAGTCCTTAGTCATTAGTCATTGGGAGGCAGTGCGGTGGTGAGCCAGTCCGGTGCGGGGGTTCCCCCCGTTGAGGAACTGGCGAAAGGGTTCCCCGGCATAAAGGAGCCAGCCGCGTGGGCGGCTCTGCCGACTTGAGCGGACTGGCGTCACCTGCCGTTCATTAGTAAGGGTTTTAGAGGCTTTTACATTTCTTAACATAGTTCGGTTTATTTCTACCTATCTACTTAGTAGCGAGTTGTTATCTGAGAACTCACAAGCAGCAATTCAGTACCACCACAACGAGTTTCCAAAGATAACGAAAATTTAAGAAATGTTTAAAAAGTCGCCAATCTGCAAAAAAAATGGGTAGTAGGCAGAAATTCACTTGCGGCTGTAATTAGCAATGGTATCATTCGGGTATTACAAAAAGTAAAGGGCAGTTTTACTATGACCAAAGCACCTGTTGCTCCCGTGGTGCTAGTCATTTTAGACGGATGGGGCTACTGCGAGGAAACTCATGGAAACGCTATTGCCGTTGCTAAAACTCCGGTGATGGATAGCTTGTGGGCGGCTTATCCCCACACCCTCATCCGAACATCAGGGAAAGCGGTGGGCTTACCAGAGGGTCAAATGGGCAACTCGGAAGTTGGTCATTTGAACATAGGCGCTGGTAGAGTTGTGCCCCAAGAATTGGTACGCATCTCGGATGCGGTAGAAGACGGTTCCATTCTCAAAAACCCAGCACTTGTCAAAATCTGCCAGGAAGTGTGTAGTCGAAATGGCAAGTTGCATCTGGTGGGGCTGACTTCTGAGGGTGGGGTGCATTCGCACATTAGTCATCTATTCGGACTACTTGACTTAGCAAAGATTCAGGGAATATCACAAGTTTGCATACACGCGATCACCGATGGGCGTGACACCACCCCAACTGAAGGTGTGAAAGCTTTGGGTCTTCTTCAAGACTACATCGAGCGTGTAGGAGTTGGGCGCATAGTTACCATCAGCGGTCGCTACTACGCTATGGATCGCGATCGCCGTTGGGATCGGGTCAAACGCGCCTACGACGTGATGACTATTGATGGACCATCAGATGGTCGCAAGGCTGTGGAAGTTCTACAAGCATCGTATGCACAAGGGGTAACGGACGAATTCGTTGTCCCAGTCAGAATTGCACCCGGAGCTGTAGAACCAGGGGATGGCGTGATATTTTATAACTTCCGCCCAGATCGCGCCAGACAACTTACCCAAGCTTTCGTCAATCCAGAATTTAACGGTTTTGAAAGACAGCAAGTCAAGCCGCTGTCTTTTGTCACGTTTACACAGTACGAGCCAGACTTACCAGTTGGGGTTGCTTTTGAGCCTCAAAATTTGAGTAATATTCTTGGGGAAGTGATTTCTGGGCATGGTTTGAAGCAGTTTCGCACTTCAGAAACAGAAAAATATGCTCACGTCACCTACTTCTTCAATGGCGGTCTGGAAGAACCCTTTGAAGGAGAAGACCGGGAACTGGTAAACTCTCCGATGGTGGCGACTTATGATAGCGCTCCAGCGATGTCAGCTCAAGCCGTGACAAACGTGGCGATCGCGGCTATTGAAAAGCGCATCTACTCGTTAGTTGTGATCAACTATGCCAACCCAGACATGGTCGGACACACGGGTAACATCGAAGCAACGGTGACAGCACTTGAGACTGTTGACAAGTGTTTGGGGAACTTACTAGCCAGCATCAGTAAAGTTGGGGGTACAGCAATTATTACTGCTGACCATGGCAACGCCGAGCATATGCTAGATAGTGACGGGAATCCCTGGACAGCGCACACAACCAACCCAGTCCCCCTCATTTTAGTGGAAGGAGAAAAAGCGAAAATCCCAGGACACGGTACAGATGTCGCCTTGCGCAGCGATGGCAACCTAGCCGACATTGCACCCACGATTCTGGATATTTTACAACTACCTCAGCCATCGGAAATGACAGGGCGATCGCTGCTGCAAAACGCTGAGTATGAAGTGCAACTCTCTCGCACTCCTGTAAAACTAGGGCTGTAAAAGAGTTAAGAATGATGAATTATGAAACAGACGGAACACAACTCATAATTCATCATTCATGATTTATAATTTAATTTATAATTTATAATTTATAGTTCTTATTTCTTGAAATTTTTCATCTATTACATTAGCTACCATGACCATTAATAACGTCCTAGAAGCGATTTGGGCATTTTCCGCTGTAGGTTTGATTGTCTTAGTTTTGCTACACAGTCCAAAAGGCGACGGCATAGGAGCCATTGGCGGACAGGCTCAGTTGTTTAGCAGCACCAAGAGTGCAGAAAACACATTAAACCGAGTCACTTGGGCGCTCACAGTCATTTTTCTCGGTTTAACCGTAGTTTTGAGTGCTGGTTGGCTCCCTAAATGAGATGGGGAGACGGGGAGATGAAGAGCTAAATTAAATAGCTAAAAACATTATTAAACTTACTTATATCTCTTCAATATGAGTAAGTTTTTTTGACTTTGTGTTGTAAAATTAATTTCATGCCGAAAACCAAGGCTTAAAAAAATGGTTTGTAAACCATAGTCGCGGTCATTACTAGCAAGCCTGTAAAAAGGTCAAACGGGAAGTCCACGAAAAGTTAAATTTGCTGAAAATAGCGGTTTAAAGTGGCTAAAAGCTTCAAAGCTCATAAACTTTTGATAAATAGGATGGGCTACATCCTTTCTTTACGCCCGTGGACAAGAAGGAGCCGACTCCCTTGAATGAAGCGGGAAGCAGACCCTCTAAAGAAAACTTTAGTTGAATGATAAACTTTAAACAAGTTTAGTCATGTTCTGTGTAGCAGATGGGCAGATAAAATAACCAACAACTCTACATCTAGCACCCGTCATTGGATTTTTCCGGTGATCATCACAAAAACTGTATTTTGGCAGCGCTTAATGACCTCTTTAGCATTAGCTATTGGTACAGCGCTGCTTATTATTTTGACAAACCTCCCATCAAGCGCCATTTTTGTTACCTCTTCCTCATCTTCCTCATCTCCCTCATCTTCCTCATCTTCCTCATCTCCCTCATCTCCCCCTACTCCCTCATCTCCCCTCAAACCCCATCCTCTACCACCAACATTGGCACAATGGGAAGATAGCACCAACAGTGGTGACTACTTTTCTCAAGTCAACCCAATCCAAGTCGGTTATTTAGTTTGGTCGCAGTTTCCCGTTCGGGTTTACGTAGAACCACCGAAAGTAGTGAACGCTAAGCAGGCAGAAGAATGGGTAAATAGCGTTTTACAAGCTGTACAGGAGTGGAATGTTTACTTACCTTTGGTGGTAGTTAAACAGCCAGAAGATGCAGATATTACTATTATGCGGAAAGCTCCACCACTGCAAACTTCTCCTAATAGTAAAATTCCTCGTGCGCGTTCTGCTCAAACGACTTACGAGTTCTACGTCAGCAAAAATAATCTTTTATCCCACCGCTTCACAATTCTGCTGAGTCCCAGCCAAACAGGTCAATATCTTTTAGCAGCGACGCGCCATGAATTTGGTCATGCGCTAGGAATTTGGGGACATAGTCCGCAACCAAGTGACGCCTTATACTTCTCCCAGGTTCGCAACCCGCCGCCAATTTCTCCTAGAGATGTGAATACCCTCAAGCGGGTTTATGAACAGTCAACGAGTTTGGGATGGTCTGTGCAGGAAAAATCCGTCTCAATACCTTTGAAATAGCTGATAGAAGCATTTGAGTTTCAATCAAAAATTGTTGTGAAACTAAGTTACAGCGGTTTTCATATGAATAGACCACAAATCGTAGGGTGGGCATTGCTCAGAAAAGCTTATGTGTTTGAGATAGTAGTGAGCAATGCCCACCTTACAGAAAAACGCTGTAAAGCCAGGATTTACGATTGTTCTCTGCTGAAAGTAATACAAAAGTCATTATTTTATTTAGTGACAACTAAACTAAATCCTTGCCTGAGATAGATGTTGAGTCTCTTCTTAAAGAGCTATATCAAGCTATATAAATACTTCATTGGTTGCAGTAATTGTCTTTTTCTAAAATGAAAAGTTTATTACTGTATTGTTTTCTACGTTTTTAGCTAATTGATACCTAGGTGTATCAAAACATTTTGAATTTTCCATGAGTTGTTCTTTCTATTGAGGTCTAAGTTGCAACGATCGCTTGTTCTGTCGTTGATTCAAGTGGAATCGATCAACTGAGTCTCATGACTTCTCAGGATTTTTCGGTAGGCGAGATGGGTGTCATCTTTTATGTGAGGAGTGAAAAAACTTATGTATAGCTTAAGGCGTTTGTCAACAGTAAGCACCGCATTGATAGCGCTAGGAATAATAACTGCTACAGTTAGTCCCACATTCATTTCTGCTCAAACTATAGCTCAAGAAACCGCTCCAACGACAACTCCAACGACAACTCCAACGACAACTCCAGCAACTAACTTTCCTGATGTTGCAGCGGATTACTGGGCACAACCATTTATTCAAGCCCTAGCCGCAAGAAACGTAATTACTGGCTTTCCTGATGGCACTTATAGACCGGATCAACCCGTGACTCGTGCTGAATTTGCAGCAATGATTCAAAAAGCTTTCAACCAAAACCGAGTTCGGCAGTTAAGTCCTGGTGGATTTAAGGATGTTCCTTCTGGCTTTTGGGCAGCTTCTGCAATTCAGACAGCTTATGAGACTGGATTTCTGTCAGGCTATCCAGAGAATTTGTTTCTGCCAAATCAGCAAATTCCCAAGGTGCAGGCGATCGTTGCTTTAACAAGTGGTCTTGGTTTGACTGCTAGCGGTGATGCAACAAATATTCTTAGTACCTACTATACAGATGCCAATGCTATTCCAAGCTACGCCCTAAATAATGTAGCAACTGCAACACAAGCTAATCTTGTGGTTAACTATCCAGATGTAAGGACGCTCAATCCCCTTACGCCTCTAACTCGTGCAGAAGCAGCAGCACATTTATATCAAGCTTTAGTCAGACAGGGACAGTTACAACCTATTCCTAAGAATATCGCAGCGGCTAGTTATGTTGTAGGTGGAACCACTAGTGCCACTCAAACCAACCAAGACATTGTATCCCTTGCTGCCTCTAGTAATTCCTTTACAATTCTAACTTCTTTACTAAAGACAGCAGGTTTAGCAGATATTCTACAACAACCAGGTCCGTATACTGTTTTCGCTCCGACTGATGAGGCATTTGCTGCTTTGCCGCAAGAAACTCTACAGCGGTTACAGCAGCCAGAAAACAGAGAAACACTGATTAAAATTTTGAGATACCATGTGGTGCCTGGTGGTATCACTGCTAATGAACTTACGACTGGCAATCTAAAAACTGCTGAGGGCTTACCCTTAAACGTTAACGTCAATGCTGGTAGTAATCAAATTGCAGTGAACAACGCGAGTGTGATTCAGCCAAACATCCAAGCAAGCAATGGTGTTATTCATGCGATTAATCAAGTCCTTATACCGTCTGATGTGAGTCTCAATCAGCAGCCGCAGAATGGTGGAGACGGCATTACACCAGGTAGAGCCACTCGTGGTGTCTCCAGCTATATTGGGGTTGGTGGCAATATTGGGTTAGGCGGTGATTCAGCGCTTAGTGAAGGAAATTTTGCAGTTTTCAGTAAAATTGGGCTGACACGAAACTTCTCGGTGCGACCTTCAGCAGTAATTGGGGATGATCCCATTGTTCTAGTTCCCATTACCTTCGACCTTTCCCTACGAGGAACAGGACAAGGGTTTAACATAGCCCCTTACATAGGTGCTGGTGTAGCTATTGAAACTAGCGATGATGCTGATGTTGCTTTCCTTCTCTCTGGTGGTGTAGATGTGCCTTTGGGTAATAGATTTACATTAACAGGTTCTGTAAATGCAGCTTTCCTAGATGAGACTGATGTAGGGCTGATGCTAGGAATTGGTTTCAATTTCTAACCAAGTAGACATTCCTGTTATTGTTACAGATGTCTGTGGTGCAGGGATGAGAGTGCAGTTGAACGCTTGTTTGACAGCCTCAAATTTACTTGAAACGATTTGCAGTCTGCTACAAGTAGTAAGGCGATAGGTTACAGGTTATGGGTTTTTCCCCTATCCTGTCGCCTATGCTTTCTACGCTCCCCAACTTAGCGGTACGCGTCGTCGCTGTTCCAAAACTTTGGTATAAAGTTCTTCAAGTCGAGTAATGTTGCCGCTGAGGGTATACTGTTCTAATACCCGCTTTCTTGCTTTCTGCCCTAGCAAAGTTGTCAACTCGGGATGGTCTTGGAAGAGTGGCAAAAGGGTTCTTAATTGAAAACGTGTCGTTTTAGTGTTAAGAACGACACCCGCTCCTTTCTCCAGAACTTCTCCATCTGCACCCACATCGGTAGCCAAACAAGCCAACCCACAAGCCATTGCTTCTAATAGAGACAGAGACAAACCCTCTACTAGAGATGGTAAAATAAAGACATCTGCCCCCCGTAAAATTTCGATGCGTCGTTGTTCATCAGCAACAAATCCCAACCAGGTAATGTTGTACTCCGAACCATAAAATGGTTCTAAGGAAGGCTTCAAGGGACCATCACCCACAATGAGTAATTTGCTGTTTGGTCCCATTTCTGCCTGTTTCCAAGCACGAAGCAGGGCTTCAACATTTTTTTCTGGGGCTATCCGACCTTGGTAGACAAACAAGCGTTCAGCTCGAAATTCCTCTTTAACTTTGCTTGGACCCGGAGAATATTTCTCAACATCCACACCGTTGGGAATAACCGCAATATTTTGTTCCGGGACACCCATGCGAGCTAACAATTCTCGTTGAATTTGGGAAAATACAATCACGCGATCGTAGTTACCCAAAAAGGGTGCGTAGAGTTGATAAGCCAAAAGTTGTGTTCCTGATACCAGTTTTGCTCCCTTTCCGGCAAACGGTGTATGAAAAGTGGCAATCAGTGGCAATTTCAGTTTCTCACAAATTTCTGGCAGAACAAAGTCAAGGGGAGACAGGGTGAGAGAAGCATGGACTATATCAGGTTTGAGGCGTCGCAGCGACTGAGTTAAAACCTTAGTCGCTTTGAAAGCCGGAATTGTGTAAACCTGGGACTTGTAAATGAAGGGTAGGGTGACTTCTGGGCAATTGGGCCAGTTATCCAAGTCTGATTCTTCTTGGGCGAAGTGGAGAAAGCTAACTTGGTGTCCCCGGTCTAGCAAGGCATTTGTAATTTCTCTACTGTAGGTGACGTTGCCACAAAAGGGTGATTTTTTTCCAATCCAGGCTATACGCATTCTTTGTTAGCTATCAGGAAAGCGAAATTATTATATTAGCTTTTTGTCCTTGTTTAATAAGTCCTTTGTCTCGCTCTACTTGCTGGCTATTCAAGTATCACCAAACACAATTCATTGTTACATCTGTTGGAAAATTTTTTACATTTCGCCAAACAGCACACTTTTGGCTTGACTTAACTTTATTTTTCAGTTGTTAATTTATAGAATTTCATAACAACTTATCTAGACGCTATACATAACGTCTAGCTAAAGTTGAGATTGTTCGCCAGCAAGTCGGTGAGAATTTCTTACTGAGCTAAGTTTACCACGAAAACAAAAGCTTTCGGTCAATAAGCGGTTGCAGAAAGCTGAAATTAACTCCTTTTATCTAATAGCTAGCTTGAAAATAGAACTCCGCAGCTAGGAACGCAGAACGCAGAAGAAAAAATAAATTTTCATCTGTCCTGGTGTACGCAGTTCATGATGGCTACTTAGAAGAGGTATACCAGGTTAATATACCACCTGAAAAGACGATCGCAGCTAATCCCAAAAACACTGTCTGTAATCCGACAAAGGTTTCTGCTACGCCTGCTAATGCCAAAGGTAAGGAAAGAGCAATATTAATCACGTTGTTTTGCAGACCAAAGACTTTGCCACGCATTTCTGGTGGAGTTTCTGTTTGGATAGCAGTCTGCATGGGGATACCCACTAATGCACCAAAGACACCTAACAGTGTTATCAACACCAGGACGATCCATAACTGTTTTGTAAATATCGACAGACCAATCAGAGATGCTGCCATGCCCACAGATCCGAACACACTTAACTGGGTGTAAGAGAAGCGTTGACAAAATATACCTAAAATCGTTGCTCCAAGAGCAATACCGACACCTCCAGCTGCCAGTAAAAAGCCGAATTGGGAAGCTTTCAAACCCGGAATTAATTCTGCCATACGAACCGCTAAAACGGTTAATGCCGCAAATATGGAGAACAAAATGATAAGTTGGATTAGGGCACTGCGGAGGCGACGATTTTCTCCAAGATAGCGGAAACCATCTCGCAAGTCAGCAAAAATGTGAGGCGCTTCTGTTTCTGTTTGGTGGGGTTTTTCTTTTGTGACAAGCAGCAACAAAATGAGTCCGGCGATCGCATAACTACCACCAACCACCAATTCTTTGCCCAATCCGCTGCTACCACCTAATTGCGACCATACTTGATCTGCGACACCTAACAATGGTTCCCCAACAGCAAACCCGACTATCACCGACGCCATCATTGTTGTGGTATACAGTGAATTAGCAGAAAGTAAATGCTGCTCTTTAACCACTAAAGGAATTGCCGCCTGTTCTGCTGGTGCAAAAAACTGCGTCAACGTGGAAACTAAGAAAGTCATCGCTAAAAGGATAGTAAAACCCACTGGCAACACTCCCACCAATGGTTGCCAATCGTGAGTCAACCATAGTAATGGTGGAATTGCCAAAACCAGTATGCCGCGCCAAATATTCGTTGCTACCAGCACCGTCTTTTTCGACCAGCGATCCACAAATACACCAGCCACGGAACCGAAAAGAACTGCGGGAATGGTAAATGCCATCATCAGCGTCGAAACCCAACCACTAATAGTTTGGTCACTGCTTTGAAACTGAGTATTAATGATGGCAATCATCAAAACCAGGTACACTTTATCTGCCAATTGACAGAAGACTTGACCACCCCAAAGTGCTAAAAAATTGGAGTTTTTTAAGATCGGCAAAAACCCTTGTTCATCACCTGACGCGGCGTCTGTATTTGAATCAGAAGCCTCTGTATCTGGTGTTTTCACTACAGTGGCTGTAGCAGATTGTATACTATGCTCAGAGGCACTATTTTTGCCATTTGCCTGACTATGGGTTGATTGATTTTCCGATTTTTGTTCGCTTAGGTTAGTCACATCAGTTTTTGGTATTTCCGATGTGGAATTTTTTTGGTTTCCAGAAACGTCTTTTGCCGACATTTCATGATAAGGAATATGACTAGATAAAGACTTTGGAACACTTGGGTGCTTGGTTCCTTTAGGTACCGATGCCCTATGCTGTTTTTTAGCATAGCTTTGTGACAACGGCAGGATTTTTGTATCCAAATCAGACGGTTGCATCATGGTTGGCAGCAAAATAAGAATCTATTAAAGCAGCGGAGCGAATAGGGCGACCAAAGTGATACTGAGCATAGGAACGTAAAATTTGCTCAACAGATAACCAGGCATCATTTCTGGCTGCATCTTGTATTATCTCTGGTTGCGACAGATGCTGGAGTATAGTAAGTTCTGTGGCATTCAAGCGGCTAGATATGACTGGTATTTCTTGCCGATGAATGACTGTTTGGTAGCTGGAAGCCTTCTCTTTCACAGTAGCAGGAGAGTGGGAACGATGAGGAAGATTTTGTCTCATCTCCTGTTTGAGCTGTTCCCAAGCAGTTAAGCAAACTGTTCCACCAGTTGGTATGCTAAATCCCACATGCCAGTTGGGGTCTGTGAAATCTGGTATCAGAGAGCGTCCAGAGAGGCAACAAACTTGTACTTCCGGAGTGAGTCCTGCCAAAGCTAAAAGGTGAAATACCCCATGAGATAGATGTGCAAGAACATCAAATGCATTTTTGCTGGGCAATGCTTCTAAGCGACTGAGATGTTCGTTTAGTAACTCATAAAGTTCTTCTTGGGGTTGTTCGCTTAACGCCTGATACAGTACTATTTCCGCTAAATACTGGCTGGCAGCAAGTTTTCCCAAGTCTTTTGCAAGACCTGGGTAAGATTTTACAGTTTGTGCTTGAGTAATTTTATCGAGCGATCGCCCTTTAGCAATCATTAACTCATTGACTACAAACATCCCACTCCTCCCACCCAGGGAGGAATTGTGCTTGCGTGAACCAGGCGCAACTGCTCGCATCAAACCAAACTCTCGTGTCAAAATTGTCACTAGTCTATCTGATTCTCCCAGAGGCTGTGCCTTAAGATTAATTCCAGTTGCTTGATACGTTTTAGTCATTAGTCATTAGTTATTAGTGAGCCACTGCGTTGCGGAGCCAGTACTGAAGGAGGGTAACCCGAGCGCAGGTAACTGGCGTTGGGGTTCCCCCCGAGTCCCGCAAGTGGCGTTCATTAGTCATTAGCAATTGGACTTGGGACAAATGACTACTCACTTTTTTCCAGCCTACCGCGCTGGCGGAGCAAATCGATACCGCGAGACGTACCTAATCTAGTGGCACCTTCTAGGATCAAGTCTAAAGCTTGGTCAATGCTGCGAATACCCCCTGAGGCTTTAATTCCAACCCTCTCCCGTGCAACTTCCTTCAAAAGTCGTACATCCTCTATTGTTGCACCACCATTCCAACCGGTACTGGTTTTAAGAAATGCCGCACCCGCTTCCATACATATTTCTGCGGCTATTCTTTTTTCTTCATCTGTCAGCAGGCTAGTTTCCAAAATCACCTTCACAGTTTGCCCAGTTTCTTCACAAATTTCCGCAATTTCCCGATGCACGTCGTCAGTTTTGCCTGCTTTCAACCAGCCTAAATTGATCACCACATCTAACTCAGTAGCACCATTTTCCACCGCTTCTTGAGCTTCATACAGCTTTGTTGCCGAAGTAGTCGCCCCAGTAGGAAAGCCAATGACTGTACAAACCTTGGGCTTTTTGCCGTGGAGGAGTTCTGCTGCTTGCCTTACGTATGCCGGGTATAGACAAACTGCCGCAAAATGAAATCTATCTGCTTCTTCACACCATTGTTCAACCTGCTCAAAGGTAGCCGTTGGTATCAGCAGGGAGTGATCGATAAATGGCGCAATATCAATGTCTGGATAGTCTGCTGCCATCGCTTTCTTTTTCGTACCAGTAATGAATTATTAACCTTTATAAAAAATTTAAAACTATTTAGATAAATTAAATCATAATTTTTACGTTCTTTACCTGAACTTTACGGTCTTACTGAGTGTCACTGACCACTGCTAGAAAAATCACTGAATTCTTGCAAGTCTTCTAACTTACATTAAGTTTAGTTAAGCTCGTTAGTGCAAAATAGTTTTTATTATAAATTGCTAAAAACTCAAGAATAGTTTGAGCTAGTGCCTTTGATGCTAAGTAAGGTACCCCATTACCAATTGTTTTAAACATATTAGTTAGAGACATATTCTCTGGAAGCACAAAGTTAGCAGGCAAAGATTGTATTGCTAAAGCTTCTGCTGCTGAAATGCGCCGAACTTTATAGGGATGTAAATGGACTTCATTGTTTCCATAGCAAGCTGTGGGAGAGTAACGCCATCTGTGGAGGCGTTTAAAAGATTTCTTGGAATCATCTCCTTCATCTATGGTAACGAATTTTTTCATCCCCGCCCTAGGCTGGAAATAGTGTCCAGCATTGGGATGGTTTAGCACATCATTTTTTCTAAACCAGTATTCTACTGTGAGTTCTTGAGGAATACCATCAGGGCAAGACAGAATAGAATCTTCTTTAAATGGTTGTGATTGACACCAAGTGTAAGAAAAAACTTTATCTCTAGGATGGAAAATATATTTTTTCCAAGGAAAAGCACCTTCCGGCAAAACATTTTCCTTCTCAAGTTCTATTCCTATGTCCTTGATTAACTGACTTCGGAAACCAAGAAGAATAATTCTGTCTCTATCTTGAGGCACGCCGTATTCGATAGCATTAATTAACCGTTCTATTAAGACATAACCAGCTTTTTTTAAGCTTTTTTTAAGCGCTTCAAAAAACAAACGATGTTTTTTTGTCTTCCACAAACCTTTGACGTTCTCGAATAAAAAGAAATCGGGTTGCTGTTGGCAAATTAATTCAACGTAGGAAGCGGAAATTTTTCCATTATCTCCTAAGTGTCCTCGATTTTTTCCACCTACCGAGAAGTCAGGACATGGAGGACCACCAATAAATCCGACAATATCAGTAGACTTGCGGCAATCTTTTAGTAATTCTTGCAAACGAAGTGCTTGTAATCCTTCAGTAAGTTTAGTTACGTCTCCTTCTTCCCCATAATGATAACCGTATTCTGGTGATGGCAAATTCATAACATTCCGTGAATAACGGTATGCTTCCATGAATGGGGAAAATATTTCATTGACATAAACAATATTGAAACCAGTGGTTTCAAAACCTAAATCAAGGAAACCTGAACCTGCAAAAAAGGAGAAGATTTTAGGGGTAGTACTCATTAAACTTGTTGCAAAAATCGGTATTATTTAATGAGACCACAGATAAACACAGATGAAAACTGTTTTGCCCGCAGTCTACAAGACTGGGGCTATACAACAAAGCCCGCCTGGGCGGGCTATAAAATAAAAGGTATTAAGACCGGGATTTGCAAGGTCAATACTAGTTTAATGATGCTAAGATAGCCTTTGCGTCTTTGCGTGAAATTATCACACCGCCTTTTCAGCAGTAATAAGTTCAGCCTCAGGTGCTTCTGGCAACAAACGCCCCACTCCTTGCTTAACAAAACTTTGCAACAAACCAATCTGCTGGTTCTGCTGAAACACGTTTTGCAAGGTTTGCCGTAACTTGTCGAGATTTAAGCCACCTTCAGAATTCATAGCGACTTCCTGCTGTTGGAAATACTCGACTAGGCTTAAACCGGCTATGCGAGTCAGGTAAGCCGCACTGACTCCCTGTACTGCGCCACCAGCAACAAAGGTGATAGCGTTACTCTTCAGCACCGTACCGATCGCCTTGGAAGACAGTTCCACCAAACCCAATTTCAGCATCAAACTTCCCATTGTTCCAGCAACAGTTTGCGCTTGTTCCAAGGAAAATTTCTGCTGATAGATACCACTTAAATCCATAACCATCTGCGCATTAATTGCCGCTGTTGCCAGGATATCAAGCGCTGGTACTGGGTTGGCAAATGCTGCCGCCGCAGCTATCCACTGGTATTGTTCAATGACTGGTACAGCGCGATCGCGTCTAATTCCATTCAGCCAGTTTTTCGCCTCCGCTTTCAGCAACAAGCTTTTCCTCATGGTAGTTGCCCACACCAGCTGCTGTCCTTGCTGTGCCACCATTTCACCCAACTGAGAAGTCAACTGTTGGATATCTGGCGCTGGCACTTCCAGCGACTCTTGCACGGAACCATCTTGTTGATGCTTACGTACTTTGATGGGAATAGGAGACGCCGCAGTTGCTACGACAATTGAGGACACCTTTTGTTTCAGCGACTCCAACACGCACACGCGTTCTTCTGGCAAATACTGGTCTTGTTTGTTAAAAACCAGCATTGTGCTTTGATTTGCTGCTTTTACCTGCTGCAAGCTTTGGAATTCTGAATCTGTTAAATCCCCGTTTGTCAGGAACAAAACAACATCAGATGTCTTTGCTTCTGCCAAAACAGCACAATCTGAATTTTCGGCTGCTTCTACAAACAAAGGCTGTGTCTCTTGGAATTGTAGAGGCGTTGTATCCGAGAGTTCTAGATTTTGCTTTAATACTTTAATTAAAGTCGTTTTACCTACCGACTTACCGCCAGTGACAGCAGCGATCATCTCTTGTCTGTCTAACTCAGCTGTGAGATTGGCAACTTGTTCTCGCAGTGTCGCCAAGGCTTGATGATTTTCTGCTTCTTGTGCCAGTTGGTTAACGACGGCTTCGGCTTTGGCGATCGCCCCGAACACCGTTGCCCGATCTACAGGTAGACTATCTAGCAGTTCAGAACCGTCTTTGGCGCGATTTTGTTTTAACAACCACAAACCGCCGCCAACTGCTAAGAGACTCAATAAGCCGAATTCACCCACCTGCACAAGTGAATCTTGCCAACTTTGTAACATCCATAAAGAAAAGGACAGTCCCAATCCTCCCACTAAAATCGGTCGCCGCAACTTCACAACTATGATTCTCCCCGCTTTTTGGATGGCTTCTACTCCAGATTAGCTCAAAACCCGCTTATGGGAACCCGATTGGTAGAGGCACAACATTTTCTTTACATACGGCTGCTTCTAAGATGAAGTCCCAAGCGTCACGATACTTTGCGGAACGAGGTTTGCGCTGTCGTTTCTCAGCTTCAACGAGGTGTATTTCGCTACCGTAACCTATGAACACATCTACAGGGAAGACATAAAACAGGTCAAGTGTCTCTACATAGACCAGGGCAAAATCAAAGTCTGATGCCTTGTAGACTTCTCTAAGCATAAACCGCCGATTTGTTTTTGTCCGCCGATTATCTACAACATAATTGCTAGAAGGTTCATCAAACCAAGCATACTTGACTTGAATTTTAATTAAAGTTCCTTCAACATCAAACGCTAAATCGTAAGGAAGCCTATCGCCAACAGGTTTTAAAACTCCCCAACCACGCTTCAAGGCATGAACAATAGCAGCTTGTTCTGCTATGTCTCCTTTGAGCTTTGTGTCCATCTGCCACCACAAGGAATATAGGAATAGCTGCTAATTAGCCTAAAACAAAACCCTACAACCTTTTAGGATTGTAGGGCTTTGCTTTATCTTTCACTTGGTGGCGGGAAGTGGATTTGAACCACTGACCTTCGGGTTATGCTTACCATCTACAGCTTTCACTGCCTGGATTAACCAGTTTGTGGTCTGGACTGTCCCTTCACCCTCGTCTTTCACGTTAGGGTGCCTGCCTCCCAGTCTCTACACCTTCCCCACTTCTGGGGCTTGGTTCGGGATTACCGCGCTAGTGGCTTCCCCGAGTTTGACAGGTAATCGCACATAAGTTTCCTCATGTACCGCCCACTGCAAGACTAACTGATAAGCGTTTAGTTTGCCTTGCCGATTGAGCCCGACGAGCTACCAGGCTGCTCTATCCCGCGTCGCCTTCTCGTCTTTTTAACTATAACACCATAGTCCGAAATTTGGCAACTATAAAATCGATAATTCTCCAACAACTTCTAAACGCTTGTATTTACCGAGGTTCATAAACTTTTCCGATAGGGCTTCGGCAACGCTGGGACTAATCCAGCCCAACTGCTGAAGTAAGTGAATGGCAACGGCATATTTTGCTCGCTTGGCTCCATCCATAACTTTAATTGCCAATCCCATGCCTTCACCCAGTCTGCCAATGCACTGTACTCCTTCAGCACCAGCTTTGCTAACGACTTCCCCAGGGGCTAAGCGCATCAGTTCTGTATCAAATTCTCCAACTCCAGCCACCATCACTGGGTGATGAGTCATGGCACGGACAATACGCTCCATATCCAAATTGCTACGAGCAGCGAGATGAGCATACAATGACGCCATGTGAGCGAGTTGCATCAGATACGTTGGTGCGCCACAGTCGTCATGAACGCTGATGAATTCCTCTGCTGGCATTCGCAGCAATTCTGATACTTTGCTTAAAATCAGCTGCTGTACTGGGTGTTTCCGCTGTAAGTAGTTGTTTAAGGACCAATTGCATAGCTGACAAACGGCTAGCATTCCGGCGTGTTTGCCTGAGCAATTGTATTCTAAACGACTGTGCTTGCCTTCTGGAATTGGGCATTGGAGTGCTGTTGGGTCTACATCAGCTCGCCAAAGTATATTAAATGCCTGTCGGACTTGCTCTATTGTTCCTTTATGGGAACTTGTGATAATTGCTAGGTCTTTATCGCTTAGGTTGTAGCGTTCTAAAGTACCCGTGCTGGTTACGGCGATCGCCTGAAATGGTTTGAGTGCGGAACGGACAAATGTTGCAGTTTCGGAGTTTCCGGCAACGGAAAGCACCCGTCCTTTGTCGTCGCATACCACAGCTTGGACGATATGCTTTGATTCTATAATGCCTTCACGCAGTAACCTGACTTCTAATGCGGCGGCTTGTGTTCGTTTTCCCATTGTCATGGGTTAAAATGTACCACCTTTTTGAGTTATGAGTTATGAGTTATGAGTTAGGAGTTACAACTTATTAACTTCTAACTCCTAACTATTTACACTAGGTGCCAAACTATCGTACCAGCAACGAACAACACAGCCAAGCCAGCAAAGGTAATTTGTAATCGCTTAATAATTGGTTGAATCGAGTAGGAAACAATCAGGCGATCGCGTGTTACCACTTCCTCTGGTTTCGTCCAAGTTTGACCGTCATACCAACCTGACTCTTCGTAAAAGATGACTGGACTTATCAGGCGATCCCGAATGTAAGACCAGCCCAAAGATAATCGCACCAGTACCAGCACTAAAGCGACACTTGCTCCTGCACAACTGCTGAGAATAAACTGTGCAGTATGCTTATGTGGGGGAAAGCTAGTGGCTGCTACTGGTCCTGCCACAAACCACGATAAACCCCAAATCAGAGCGATTTTTGTAATATAGTCGCGCCAACTTAAGGTGCAGTCACGAAACAGCCAAGAGGATTTTAACTCTTCGTACTCATTGAGTGGTTGCTGTTCTGCAGGAACTGGGCAATTTGAGACTGAAGACTTAATCATGTTGGTTTACCCCCACCGTCAACGGTTGTTGGATACTCGATACGTTCCGCATGTCCCCAGAACGCTTCAAGATTATAAAACTCCCGCTCAGAAGGCATCATAATGTGAACAATGACTTCGCCGTAGTCTTGCACCACCCAACTTGCCTCAGATTTTCCCTCTGAGCGCAGGGGACGCCGTTGCCATTCTGTTTCCACTTTGTCTTCAATTGCTTGTGCGATCGCCCTGACTTGTACCCTCGAATAGCCCGTCACCACCACAAAATAATCCGCCAGGTAAGAGACATCTGCTACCCTCAACAGTAAGATATCACCTGCTTTGCGGTCTGATGCCGCTTCGGCAATGCTCAAAGCTATCTTTCCACTTACATCGTTGGCGTCACCCACTGGATTTCCTAGTGGGCTGTTTGTCACGGCGACGGATTGTCTTAGGAAATTTGGTTGGAAATAATCAGACATTAAACCTCAGCTGCTTTATCTTTTTGTGTAACTATTTTTGACAATTTCTACTAACAAACAAAAATTAAGATGGAATTGCAACTGTGAGAACTGGTTTTTTTGAATACTAACAAAAAAAAGGGGTGTCTACGCGGTTTGTTGTACAACTGCCTGTTTTGCCTTCCACTTTTGTAGGAACCAGTTACGCGTAAACACGACTCGCGGATGAACTAAACAAGAACTTTCGAGTAAGAATTTGAGAGTGTAATCGCTTGTCTTCCACACAGCTTGATTAATATCTTGACGGCTAAGTTGTCGTAAAGCTTGTAATTCCGAGGTATCCCCACGTCCTGGCTCTAAGCTATCTGCTAAAAATACGATACTGCACAGTACACTCATGCCTGGTCTACCCAAAGTGTGATTGGCAATGGCTTGTAATACTTCTTTATCTTCTACGCCAAATGTATCTCTTGCTACGATAGCGCTCACGTCTGCATGCAACAGATGCGGATTTGCTTGCATCACTTCGTCTACTTCCAATCCCTCTTTGTGTGCCATCTGCAAGAGTTTATGCGGCTTAAAATATTTTGCTAAATCGTGCATCAACCCTGCCATTGCAGCTTTTTGCTGATCTACTTTGTAGTGTACCGCCAGATCCACCGCCATTTGCTCAACCCTAAGAATGTGGTTGACCCTAGAAACTGGAACATTCTCTGTTAACCAGGCTAAGACTTTTTCGTGCATAATGGCTGTACTCTTAGAATTGGGGTTTGTGGCAGGAATACTTTGTGGCAGGAATACACTGAATAATAAAGATGTAGTTTTATTCTAACGAAGTTTTACTTTGGATTCCTTCGCTCCACCCATGACCTATTTTTCAGCCTAGATGTTCACCATATGCGTGGGCGACGGGAGCTATAGGTGCAAGCCTGACAATTCTGCTGTCATATGAGTCTATCAAAATATTCCCTAGCCGGAAAATAAATCATCAAGGCTACACCTACTTAGTCCTGTTTAGTAGGGCAACCATACGCTGATTGAGCTATGACTGTTAAGTAGAAAGTACCCTGTTGTGGTGATCAGCCTTGTTTTCAATCGTGAGTTCGAGATATCCAGATTTGCGGTAAGTGTCGAGCGACCAAAAGCTAGATAGGTTAAACTTCCTGCTTGGACACGACGACTGGCTCAATTGCTGAACGCTCAGCCGTCAGTGAGTAGAACAAAGACTCGTACTGATTTAATGCTTGTTCAAAAGCATATTGCTCAACTGCAAATTGGCGACTCTTATAACCAAATGTTTTCACTTTTTCTGGGTGGTTGTACAAATCCAAAACTGCCTTTGCTAAAGCTTGAGGATCTTCTGGAGGAACAACGACTCCACCGCCACTTTGTTTGATAGCTCGTGCTGCTGTGCCATTTGCAGGCACAGATCCCAGCAATGCGCGACCACTGGCGAGTAACAATTGGATTTTCGATGGCATATTGAAAGATATGACATTTTTCTTTTGTACCACCAAACCCACATCAGCAGCTGCCAACATTTCTGGCAAATGTTCACGAGGTTGAAAAGGCAGTAGTAAAACATTAGTTGCACCGGATTCCTGACAAACATAAAGCAATCGCTGCAAACCTTTTGCTTCACCAACAATCACAAAGGCAATATCTGGAATATGCCGCAACAAAGAAGCAGCTTTGACAACAGTTTCTAAGCCTTGAGTGAGGGCAATGTTGCCAGAGTAAAGTACTACAAATTTGTCATCTAGGTTATGGGCTGCTCGGAAAGCATTATTTTTTTTCGCTAAAGGTCGGATGAAATTGACATCCACCCAGTTGGGAATTTGTACGATTTTTTTAGAGGCTACGCCCTTTTTAAGCAAGTTTTCTACAAAGCCATCAGCGATAACGCTAATTTTAGTAGCACTGTGATAAGCGAATTTTTCTAACGCTGTAAACAATTTGATCAGCCATTTGTTCTTCAAAAGACCAACATGTACGGCAGCTTCCGGCAGTATATCTTGAAGATTTAAGACCACAGGGCAGCCGTGTAGCCATCCCAAAAGGGCTGTTGGTAAGCAAACAGGTAAGGATGGTGAGGTTGAGAGAATGACATCTGGACGCCACCCTGCAAGCGCTGGCAGAAAACTTGTAAGCACGAAGCTAGCATCTAGCAATACCCGATCTATAAAGTTGGGCTGCGGACGAATCCAAACATAACTACGTTGGATTTGAACTCCATTTTTGTACTCAGTGAGATGCCACTTGCCCCGATAGCCCGGGTATATCCGACGTTCAGGGTAGTTGGGCATAGCAGTTACTACGCGCACTTGGTGTCCGCGCTTGACCAGTCCCTCTGCTAATTCAGTCATGAGAGGGGCGATACCAATTGGTTCTGGGTAATAGTTGTACGAGTAAATCAAAATGCGCATTACAAATTAGTCTTCGTCCGAAGAAACCTGGTGTCCTGTTTTATGACAACATTTGTTCACAACATCATTTCGCACGTAAGTATGCCTCCTTGTTGTATTTTGCCTTTAGACTCTTTTAATATCAGTCATTCTTCATTGAAGATTGAGTAAAATTTGACGCGACCTTCTGAAAAATGGATTGGTATTTGTGTTAAGGGTTGAATATTATATATTCTTTTAACCTTATAATTACGTAAACAGTGTCTGTATTGTTTATTGTTATGTAAAATTCTTGTTACATAGGTTTTATATATAGAAAAAATATATTTAGATATGGCAATCCTCTGTATATTTTTATGGGCGTAACCTGCTTTGTAAGTCCGGACGAGGCTTGTGCTAACGCAAAGCGTCCTGAAGGGAAGCGCATAAATTGACACCCTTCAGATCCCCGACTTCTTAAAGAAGTCGGGGATCTTGTTTTTCACGAATCCTGCGCGGATTGGTAATATCATCAGACAATAAAAAACCCGGCATTTATGCCAGGAGATTCAACATGAGTTGTTTAAATTTTGTAGTGAAGAAGTTAAGTAGGTTGGCTACACTCTTAGTTCTTTACACCCTTAAAAATAGTTTTAAACAGCACCACTGTTTTTGTTAAACAAGATAGCTACTGTTTTAAAAATCAACTTCAAATCGTACATTAAGCTCCAGTTTTTTTGATACTGCAAATCTAGGCGAATAACGTCTTCAAATTTACGGACAGTAGACCGCCCATTCACTTGCCATTCTCCGGTCATTCCCGGTTTGACATCCAAACGTTGCCACTCTGGGACTTCATAGCGTTCAACTTCATCAGGCGTAGGTGGTCTAGTGCCTACTAAACTCATCTCTCCTTTTAAAACATTCAAAAATTGGGGCAGTTCATCTAGACTGGTTCGACGCAAAAAGCGCCCGACTTTGGTAACTCGTGGGTCGTTGTCTATCTTGAAAAATGCCCCTTGAACCTGGTTCTGCTTTTCTAATTCGGCTTTTCTCGCTTCTGCATCAATATACATTGAGCGGAATTTCCAAATTTGAAAGCGCTTACCCATCCAACCACAACGGATTTGACTGAAAAAAATTGGACCAGGACTATTGAGTCTAATAGCAGCGGCGATTGGGATAAATAAAATTCCTGTAATTACCAATCCTACAAGTGACCCAACTACATCTATAAATCGTTTCATCCAAGAACGGACAGAAGGATGTGTAGTTGGTAACTGTTCTTCAAATTGACTCTTTTGGGGTGACGTTTCCCCTTGAGATTCAATTGAAAAAACTTTATCCAGTCCTGTAAGGTTAAGGACTGACATCACCTGAGGAGTGACATTCCGCAGTATAAATTCGATATTTGTTTCCTGAGCAATTTTCAAATTGCTAACCAGGGCACCTAAACCACTACTATCCATAAAAGTAGTTTGGTGAAAGTCAATGATAATCTGTTTGGTATCAGGATTTGCTCGTGTGATATCTTGGCAGGTTTGCTTAAAAGCTACAGCCTCAAGCACACTCAACCGCGCGGATACCTGCACAATTGCCGTGTCATTTGAGAACATCACCGGAAAATTTACCTCTTTGGGTTGGCTAGTCATGAAGCCCTGCACTTTCGTTGCCATGTCAATATAATCTGCCAAACATTATTGTGTCTTAGCAAGTAGCCTTACCTCATGAGTGTTAATCAGTACGAATAACCACTCATCGCTAGTTACTTCAGTTGAGATTGGATATCATCAGGGACGATTCACAATAGAACAAGAAGCTAACTAAACTTTGAAGTATCAAGGATAAACTATGAAAGAAAGGATAAAGCGTAAAGTTCAGGTATGAAATACTTTATACTTCAATTCATACTTTCTATTTCTCACTTTTGCCGTAACTTCATATTTCTAACTTGATACTTCATACTTTTTTAGTAAAAAACATCCTTGTTTTTGTGCCTACATAGCAGATACTTGTTGCTATCATTACATGACTGTTAAGAATACTATTCCACCTACCGCACGCCTGATAGAGGTCTTTTCCGCCATACAAGGGGAAGGACTAAATGTGGGAACACGTCAGATTTTTATTCGCTTTGCTCTTTGTGACTTGCGCTGTCACTTTTGCGATAGCGCACATACTTGGAACGCACCCGCCACTTGTAAGATAGAGCAAACCCCTGGATTACGTGACTTTGAAATTTACTCAAATCCTGTTCCACTACCGATGTTACTCTCATGGGTAGAGCGCCAAAATCTGCCATGTCTACACGATACCATTAGCTTAACTGGTGGCGAACCACTTCTTCATACCCCATTTTTGTTGGAATTTTTACCCGAAGTACGCTCAGTGACAGGTTTACCTGTATACTTGGAGACTGGGGGACATCGACCAGAACAACTGGATACCATACTACCTTATCTAGACTCTGTAGGAATGGATTTCAAACTGCCAAGCACGAGTGGCGAAAACCGTTGGCGAGAACACGCAGAATTTCTCCAACTTTGTTGGAAATCACAAGTAGAAGTTTTTGTCAAAATAATTGTTTCTCAAACCACAGATCCAACTGAGTTGGAACATTCCGCTCAATTGGTAGCATCTGTCAGTCCATCTATCCCAGTATTTCTACAACCTGTCACACCATTAGATGATCCGATCGCGTTCAACCAACCGCCTGTCCTTGCTCCTTCTCCGAGTCAAGTTTTAAATTGGCAATCTCTGATGAAGCGTTTTGTCAAGCAAGTACGCGTAGTTCCTCAAACACATAAAATGCTTAATCAGCTCTAAGAACAAAACTCATAATTTAGAATGTTTCGACCAAGAAATTTAAAGGATTTCAATGAAGAATTGAAAATTCATGATAGAGGAAAAGCCAAATCGGGTTATGAGTTTTTCTTAATGAAGATGTCATCAAGAAAAAGCCAAATTGTATAAATTTTTGATGTCAAAAACAGTAGATAACTGGAGAGTTAAACTGTTCTTAATACGGGAGCCAGATGCTGAAAAAAGTGATTCTTTGGGTTTTATACATGATTCAAGCAAGGCATTGGCTTTCTGTATTAAGTTGCACGCTTCTAATGTCTGCTGTTAGTATTACAGGATACGCATCATCAGCGTACGGTATTTCCCTGACCAATACCCTTTCTATTCCTGGTGAAACGACAGATTTACAACCTGGGAATGGTGCAAACGTCAATCGGTTTGGATTTTTCTCGGATATCTACTACGATCGCTTTAACAATGTGTACTATGCATTAGGCGATCGCGGTCCTGGTGGCGGGGTGATACCCTACCAAACACGAGTCCAGAAATTTTCTGTAGATGTTGACCAAAATACAGGAGCGATAGCCAACTTTAAGATACTAGACACAATTTTATTCAGCAAAGATGATAAGAATTTTAACGGACTGAATCCTAGGTTACTGAATGGCAATGCCGGAACTCTTGGTTTGAGTCATGATCCAGAAGGCTTTGCTGTGGCTCCTAATGGCAATTTCTACGTTTCGGATGAATATGGTCCGTCTGTGTATGAATTTAAACCAGATGGTTCTTTCGTCAGAGCATTTACGACCCCACAAAATCTCATTCCCATTGCTAATGGCGATCCCAACTTTGTTGATGGTCGTCCAACCATTACCAGTGGTCGCCAAGATAACAGAGGATTTGAAGGTTTGACTATAAGCCCAGATGGCAAAAAGCTCTATGGCTTGCTGCAAGACCCTTTGGTGAATGAGGGTTCTAACGATGGTTCAGCAGATGGACGGCGCAGCCGCAATTTAAGATTGGTAGAATTTGACACAGCAACAGGACAGAGTACGGCACAGTACATCTATCAGCTAGAAAGTCTGGCAGAAATTAATCAGCGCATTCCTGGAACAACAGATGATTTTGGAGCGAATTCCCAAGGGCGCAATATTGGTATCAGTGCAATTACAGCCCTCAATGACAAGGAATTTTTGGTGCTGGAAAGAGATAATCGCGGATTTGGGGTGGACGCATTGAACGCTTTGGTGGATGATCCAAACGAGACACCACCACCTGTTGGTAGCAAGCGAGTTTACAAAATTGACCTCACAAACGCAACCGATGTGAGCGGGATTAGTTTGGCAAACACCAATACATTACCCACAGGTGTCAACCCCGTAAGTAAATCCCTATTTCTAGATATTGCTGCGGCTTTAGGTCCTGACAATCCAGGTGATTGGACAAAGATAGCAGAAAAGATGGAGGGGCTGGCGATTGGTCCGCAACTTAAAGATGGTTCCTACGCGCTTCTTATAGGCACTGACAACGATTTTAGTGTCACTCAAGAGGACAATTCTATAACTCAGTTTGATATTTGTACGAATGCCAACGGTACCAGCTATAGCCGCAGAGTGATTGACAGTGGCTGCCCAGAGGGTCAAAAGTTAATTCCTGGGTTCCTTTACTCGTTTAAGGTGAGTTCTGCTGAACTAGGCAAATTTGTCCCACCACAAAAAGTGCCAGAACCCACGGCAACTGCTGGGCTCATGTTGCTGGGTTTAAGCGGTTTATGGCTGAAAGGGCGGCGTTAGCGTGAAATTGTCACTTGTCTTTTGTAATGACAAATGACTCATGAAAAAGAACGCCCTCTTTTGTGATTTTTCTAAATTCCGCCCTCTTCAGTATTTCTAGATTTCGCTTTTGCCTTATTGGCACTGCGTTTGAGAGCAGAGAGCCGTGCTTCGTATTTAGAGCGTTGGCGTTTGCTAGGTGTGGTGTCAATAAGGGTTTTTAAGGCACTTCCCAGACTTTTGTAAGCATTGGGCATAGTGTAACCGAAGCGAGTTGCCAAGGCGATCGCTTTATCGTCAGCATCGACTAATTCTTTTAATTGCTTTTCGCCACTATTTTTTTGATAGAGTCGCCAGCCAGAAACTCCGCACAGAGCTAAAGCTAATACCAGCAACAATCCATCCTGTACCCACAACTCGCCGACAGCACCACCTAAACCAATCGCCAGAGCTGCCATTTCCCAACCATCTTTAGGAATGGTGTCATTTTGAATGCGGGCAACTTCGTGCCAGAACAACAAATTCCGCTGATCCATCGCCAGCGAATCCCATTTCGCCAAGTCAATTTGAATTTCAACTTGGTCTTTGCCAATTTCTTCGCAGCGGATCATGGGTGGATTGACCTCAGTCGTACCTTCAACCGTGACCCAGCTCTGCAATTCTGGCGGTAGTAAGCCCTTTAACCGCCTTAGTTCACTCATTTCCGCTTTAGCAGATGAGGTTACATAGGATGTCATAATATCCAGCCTTAGAAAACTTCAGTATATTGAGGGTATCACTTTGGAGTATAGCGATTTCACTGGCGTTCCGGCTCATTCGCTAGGAAAACTTCCCCGCCTTTTGCGAGCTTGCATCGCCTTTTCTAAAAGTTCTAGCAATCCAGGAGCCTGTTCTTGAATGCTAAGTAAAATTCTCTCACCCAGTTCTAGATTCCCTGGATCATGACCCGTCTCCATCACCGCCATCAGGCGAGGTATCGCGACATTATCCACAAGCTGAATTAACCCATGCAAACAACGGTTAAATTGTTTTTCTGTCAGAATCGAGTCTTCCAACGGAAACTCAATTATCGCACGGATCTCTCCATCCGATGGATCATACTCCCATTGCAGCATTTTGGTTTCCCAGGAAATGGAAAGCATTGTTTGAAGAATAGCTGCTTTGTGAGGATGATCTGTCACGCCTGATAGCACCTGAGGCGCAAATAGCCGGAAAAATTTTCCGTCCTCGTCAAGCTGGACAACAATCAGGAAATCTTCGACGTTATCACTTTCTACACCTGTAATAATACGGTCTTCATCCTCGTCAATACGGTAATCCCAACCTAAGTTGTCTAAGAAATAAGCAATCTGTTGCAGATCAGCTGCCATAAAAGCCTCATATGTTGACAGAGCCGCTGTTATCAGATTTAGTTTAACCTGCCAAGGGTAGGAGCATAGAATCCTATTGCTACCTTCTTTTCTGTTGTCTTATGTTCTCCACGTACAAAAAAAATGTAAAAAAAAATACGAAAAACCTAATAAATTTAAGTTTTTACAGTTCTACGTCTGATAGTAGATTTAAACTGAGATCTTGCAAGAGTTGCAACAGTGACATTGCGTCGCCGTCCAAACCCTCATTACCAGGTTCAACCTGGTAACGAGATATTAGAGCCTCTGGCTCTTGTTGGGTGCAAGATCTGAGTTTAAACAATTTTGTTTTCCACTTAAATTATAGCGGCTTCAATATACATAAATATGTCAAAAAATATGTCAAATATGTCGGATTATTCAACAACAGCAGCAGCCATTATTGAACAAGCAAAATCCGTTGAGGAACTACCAATAAAAAATGATGCTTGTCGCTCAAAACTTTTTTTGCATCCACATCCAACTGCTAAAGTTTTCCTTTTTTTTCATGGATTCACTGCTGGTCCCTACCAATTTGAACCGATAGGAAAAAAATTATTTGACGCTGGTTACAATGTTTTGGTTCCCTTACAACCAGGTCATGGAGTTGCAGGAAATTGGAATAGAGATAATCCCCCTCCCTTACCGACCGAACGGGAAATTTATCAAGATTTTGCGCTTTCCTGGTTGGAGGTTGCACAAAAATTAGGACAGCAAGTGATAGTCGGTGGATTGTCTACGGGTGGAAATTTGGCAGTAACTTTAGCCTTAGAACATCCCCAACAAATTGAGAAAGCCTTATTATTTGCTCCTTATATTAGCGGTAACAATGCAATAGTCAATTTCAGCGTGGAGGTTCTGCCCATTTATTATGAATGGCTCAATAAAGATAATCCAGGGAATTTTGGCTATGACGGCTTTCGCATTCCAGCATTGCGGCTCTTTTTAGATATGGGGCAAGAAATTACTGAGAGAGTCAAAAAGGATTTAGCAGTGCCAGTGTTTATTATTTATAGTGAAAGCGACCAAACCATCAACCACCATGAATTGCTAAAATTTTCGACATCTGCAATTCATATACAGCCAAAATCTTGGTATCACAGCTTTGATAAAATCTTTGAAATTCCTCACACTATGATGACTCAAGCCGAGGGAAATAAATATCAAGATTTGCTCATAACTGTAGCTAAAGCTTATATTGAAAGCGATATTACCTGGACTGAAGTCATGGAAATTGGTTATCAAATACTGCAAGGAAAAACTTTTGAGACTGCTGTGAAAGAACTAAATTTATCTGAAAGAGTTTCTCCAGATTTATCAGTGATGTTGGCAGTGATGGATAAGAAAATGATTATTGATGCTTACACAGGCTAATTTTGGAATTCTCAATAACAAGCTAAGCCTGTTATTGAGAACAAGTGTTGTAAAATTTATAATGGTTGGGGAGATGTTTTCATTGACTTCAGAATACCATTTTCTACTTGATTAATGGCTACCAGGATGCCATTTTCTGGGTTTTCTAGCAGGGAATCTTTCACTTGTTTCAAATAATCGTGAATAGCATCCCTTACAATTGGTTTTTCGACCGCAACTGTATGATTATAATCCCAAACATCCCAAATTATTATACCTATACCTACAATTGGGTCTAATAACTGTGCTCCAATTTTTCCAGCCACTACACCACCAGTCTTTGCTGCCATTTTTGCACCAGCTTTTCCGGCAAATGATACAGCAATTTTACTTCCTACCTTTGTCACTGCTGGAATCATTGCCTTTGCAAGTATGTAAGCGCTTCCACCAGTCAAAACTTTCAATGATAGATTAGAGATATTTCCTTCTGTATCATTGATAGTCACTGCAATATCACCCAGATAACGCTCCCAATCTCCCTGGGGAATTTTGTAACTGCTTTGGATATTAGAAAGATTTTTATCCAATTCTGACACATACACATTTATACTATCGCTTGTGATTTTCTCAAGTTCAAGCTGTGCAACTTTAGGTCTAAGAACACGCTTGGCAAATTCTGTTTGAAAATCCTCAGTCAGTTTTTCGGCGACTGCTTGTCCTGGAGGGGGACTATTTTTATTTGTCCAATGAGCAACTGCTGTATATAACCATCTAAAAGGAGTGCTCAACTCCATCTTCTTTTGATTGAAGTAATTAAAATACCAATCAAGGAAACTATCATCAACACGGGTCATTAATTCATCTACCCACTTATCTAATTGTTCGGAAGCAAAACTCTCTGATTGCGAGTGTGCATTGCTGAGAGCAGTAACAAGTGCTTGGTCGATATCTTTGGGTATTTGTGGGACGACTATACTGATTTCTTTACTAGTGTTTTTAGCTGGATCTCCTGGTTTTCCGGGTGAGGAATCTGCTATTAAAGCTTTGCCTAGCAGGGGAATGATAACAATAATAATTACAACAGCCCATATAAAGGGAGCCACTGACTTAATAAACTCGCTCCAAGCTTTAATGCGCTCTGTTTTTTGTACAAAAGAAACTTTTTCTTCTACTTTCTGGGAATTTTGTCCAGTATCTGCTGATCTCACTGGCTCCTGAATAGAAGTAGACTCTAAATCCTGCGGTTGCTCATGTCTCATAGTATTTTTTAGGCTAAAATATGATTCTTAACTAATTTAAAATTGCCTTCATCGCATACAAATCCAATGGGGATTTTTACTATATCTACTTAATGATTCTTTTTTTGAAACAAACGATCTCTTAACTCGTCTTGCAAGACAAGTTAGAGGTACAACACACTAAGCACTTTTACCGTGTTATCCGCTCTTAAGAAGACCCTTAATCCTTATCCTAAACTCGATTTTTGGTTCCAATCCTACCGACGCCCTGGATCAGAGGAGCGGGTAGTTGGGGGAATAAGGTGTGAAGCCTTGCCTTTGCGTAATTCTGTGTCAACCGTCATGCCCAAAATTATTTAGACTTCGTAATTTTCATAGTCTTAATAAATCTTTAGAATCAGAACAAAGGTTTTGAAGAGATTACCTTCTACTCACCAAAACTCAACTCATGAAAGGGGCTAGTTATGTTTTATACTGTAGAATCTGGAGACACACTACCGAGGATTGCTGAAAAATTTTATGGCGATCGCACTTGTTGGCAAACAATCTACGATGCTAATCAGGATGTGATTGTACTTATCCCTGGAGTAGAACTTTTCATTCCTCTTGACTCATGTTCTGATTTGCAAAGGGAATGGCAAATTATCGTTGTTTAGGATAACAATGAAAGCTATTTGCTTTGATAATTACCTAATTCCTGATTGAGTCGGAAGTAGGCGCAAAGTTCCTGTAATCAAAATCCTGATTTCAGGAATAAGGGGGTTTTAAGCCACGTTCAACAGCTACTTTCATGGCTCTCGCTTTACGTACCAACCCACATCGGTAAACCTCCATCAAATCATCTAATCGTTTCACTTCTGCATTATTAAGTTGTCCTTCTTGGTTACGCGCCAAAAGGTCACTGAAAACCTCTTGCTGTTCTCGTTCCATTTGTAGATCGCACAGAACTAAAACTTGCTCATCCGGTAGCGACTCAATAGGTAGTTCCATAATATGAACAATAATATGTAGATTTGATAGTAGCAGAGTCGTTGCATTTTTAAAGCAAAAAACTCGTTCTAATAGTTTCTAAGCTAGAGTATAAAAGTTTGCAGTCATTCTTTTACTCCACCTCCCAAACCATAAAGCATGATTGATTGGTCAAAGTTAAAACATTACAAAAGCGACAAGTATAAAAGTTTTGAAGAATTATGCTTTCAAATTGCCAAAGTTCTACACGGACATAAAGGGCGTTTTACCTCGGTAGACGATAGCGGTGGTGGAGATGGAATAGAATTTTACATGGCTTTGCCTAATGGTGACGAATGGGGATGGCAAGCAAAATTTTATTACCCCGAATCTCGACTCAGTGCCAGTAGTCGTAAGTCATCTATTCAAGGTTCGTTAGAAAAAGCTTGCAAGGTGCATCCAGCTTTAAAGAAATGGTTCTTATGCACCCCAACTAACTTCACACGCGATGAACAAGCTTGGTTTGATAAAACACTTCCGAAGTCAATTCCAGAAAATATGGAAGTGGAGATTATTCATTGGGGTGATAGTGACTTTAACAACTGGCTGAGTGAACCACGTTTCAATGGCAAGAAAAACTATTTTTTTGGTGAATTAGAGCTAAATATTGACTGGTTCCGCAATCAGTTTGCCAAACAGTTAGCAGGAATTAGCCATAAGTTTAATCCAGTACTACATATAGAAACAAATCTTAACGATTATATTCATGAAGTTTTAAATGATAAGGTTTTTACCTTAAAAATTGGCAAAATCCTAGACAATCTTCAATATAGAATTAACGAATATAACAAATCTATCAGAGAACTTGAAAGCAGCAGTTTTCATGAAATTGTTGAACAGAATGCTTGGAATACTATCAAAGCAGTAATTATCGATTTTAATAACTTTGTAGATAGTTTACTAACTCATGCTTCTTCTCAGATAAATCTTGCTAGGTATTTTTTAAGTGAAAATCAACATAACGAAATACGCAGTTTAAACTTAGATTTTAACAAAATAAAAATTGAATTAGAAAAAAATCAAGCTATATGCGAAGAATTAGAACAAAAGCTTTATGCTAAAGAACTTACCTATATAGGTAAAGAGAAAGAAAAGGATAAAATATCTCGTGAGGTTCAGCAAGTTAAAAACAAAGCATTTCAGCCTTTCAGATTATCATATAGCTTAATGGCTGAGATTATAGAAATATTTGCTCAAATTAATTCAATTAATCAAACAGAATTACATATATTAGGTAATGCTGGTTTTGGTAAAACTCATATTGTTAGCAATATATGTCATGAGCGCTTAAATTCTAGCTTACCTGCCTTATTAGTTTTAGGAAGCCGTTTCACAAGTGACCGCTCTTTAGAAGAACAATTACGAGGAATTCTCGATATTCCTCCTATCTATAGCTGGAATGATTTTCTCCAAGCTCTAGATGCTGCTGCCGAGGCATATCGGACGCGCATTCCATTGGTAATTGATGGTTTAAATGAAGCAACCTGTAATGGTAAATTTTCGAGAGTTTGGCAAGGTTTACCTGGTTTAATTCAAGAGATTGGGCAATTAAAAAATGTTGTTTTGATTACAACTTCTCGAAGCACCTATCAAGATGCTATTTGGAGTGATAATAAACCATCAAATATAAAATATGCTAATGGTTTTAATGAAGACGTAGAAAAAGCTGTTGAAAAGTATTTTCGCTTTTATAAAATAAAAGGTGATTTAACAGCCACTCCTTTAGAGCAATTTCAGCATCCTATTTATCTTCAAATATTTTGTAAAAATAAAAACGCTGAGCGTATAGAAGAGAAGCATATATATGTTGGCGAACAAACGCTCTTCGAGGTTTTTGAGGATTATTTAAACCTCTGTAATCGCGTTATCAGTGAAAGGCTAGGTCTCCGTCGTGGAACACCCGTAGTTACACAAGCTCTGCTCAAAATAGCCAAACGCTTTTGGCAACCAATGGAGCGTAGTATCCCCTTGACTGACCTAGCTGAAATTGTTGATGGTCAACCTCTAGACACTTTAAATTGGCAGCAATCTAAGACGAATGCAATCCTAGATGAAGGTCTTTTAGTATGCCGTGATTGGGGGACTAATGGAGAGTTTGTTTTCTTCACCTATGACTTGTTTGGAGGTTATTTAATTGCAAAATATCTGATAAAACAGGCTGAGAATAATATTCAACTAATGGTGCAATCCGAAGAGATAATAACTGCACTATTCAGTGATAATTTTAGACTATTACACCCTTTATACAATGATATTGGACGCTGTTTAGCGGCGCTAATCCCAGTACAAACAGGGTTATATCTACATAATCTAATCGATAACTCAAAAGCTTTTGACTTATCTGTAAAAGCACTAGTTGAAATTCCACCGGAAAATATTAGTGAGGAATGCCTTAATTTAATCGAAAGTTTATTTAAAAAACCTGATAATCGTAGACAACTTCTAAATTTATCAGCCTCCACAATAGGATATGCCCAACACCCATTAAATGCTACATTTTGGTCTCGGCAACTCCGGGTATTAACAATGCCAGAGAGAGATATTAGCTGGACAGAGTATATACGAGAAAATATTGAACGTGTTGAAAAAATTCTAGGTCAATTTGAAGGCATCTGCAAAAGTGATGAAAATTTATCCGAAATGATGGAGGAGAGACTTTACCTTTTGGCAGTCTACATAATGTGGATATTAACATCTACAGTAAGACCTTTGCGAGATAAAGTCACACGGGCATTGTACTGGTATGGACGAAGAAAACCAGAAAAGTTTTTGGAGCTTTTGCTTCAATCACTAAAGGTCAATGACCCTTACGTTTATGAAAGAATGTTAGCTGCTGCTTACGGCATTGCTATGGCACGCCAATATGATTTTAAAGATGCCAGCTTTACTCAAAACTTTCTTCCATTATACGGACGGAAATTATATGAAGCAATGTTTAAACCTAATGCGCCTCACTCAACAACACACATACTTGCGCGTGACTATGCAAGGCGTACAATTGATATTGCTTTACTTCATTATCCAGAGTTACTAACCAAAGAAGAAAGGCAAAGAATTACACCACCATTTCAAGATGGCGGTATTCGAGAATGGGGCAAAAGTGAAGATAGAAATTATCAAGAGTATCGAGATGGAAATTGCCCATTTGGCTTTGCTGATGATGACCCAATGCAATGGTTAGGAAAACCTATCTCTAAATATGAAACAAAGACTCCAGAATATCTACAAGCAAAAGCAAATCTTTGGTGGCGCATTTACAATCTTGGCTATTCGTTGGAAATTTTTAGCGATGTAGACAAATGGATAGTTCGTCTTAACTACATTAATAGTTATTCTCAAAAGGAACACTATTCAGAGCATTATGGTCGGAAATACTGCTTAATTGCTACTTACGAACTTATGGGCTATCGAGACGATAGTAATTTACTAAAGAATGAATGGGATGAACCTTACGAAAGAACTTCGCAAGCAGATATTGACCCTAGTTTTCCAGTCATGCTTCAAGAGCATAACCTTGTTTGTGAAGATTTTTTGGGAAATCGTGATATGCCTCTTCATGAATGGATTTTGTCGGGTGGAGTTCCAGATGTTAAATCATATTTAATAGTTGATGAACTTTTGGGAGAGGAAGGAAGTTGGGTGCTATTAGATGGTTATATTAATCAGGAAGATTCTAAATTTAATCGAGGTAGATTTACTTTTTTGAGATGTTTGATTGTTAAAGCCGAAGAAGCTAATGACTTATTACAAAGGCTAGAAAAACAAAATTTAGGAGGAAGGTGGCTACCAGAAATTCCAAAGGATTATTATACTTATGCTGGAGAGATACCTTGGTGTGATACTTATCCTAACAATGGGAAGACTGAGTTAAGCTTTGAGTTAAAATTTGCACTACAGCGAAACGGTCAACTTCTATCTGATAAAGAAGTAAGTTCTTTTTTCGAGAGTATTAAAGAGCTATTGCAAGCTAATGATTATGAAGCTATAGATACAGCAATCATTAAAAATGGATTAGAACTTGTAGAAACAAGTGTTGAAAACGAAGCACAATTTGAAGGGAATGAAAAATTTGAGGTTTTGATTCCAGTAAGGAACAATAGATGGGAGGATTACCACAGCAGCATCATTCCAGGTCGAAGTGTAACTACCCCTGCTAAAGAAATTGCACAACAACTTGATTTGTGCAGCCAGCCCCAAACTTATGACCTTTTTGATAAAAGTGGTAGACGTGCATCAATAACTTTTCGCTATGGAGAATATTGGCATTCATCACAAGACTTTACGTACTTACGCAAAGATTTGTTAGAACGTTTTTTATCGGAAACTAATAGTGAGTTAATTTGGGTAATTTGGGGTGAGCGAGAGTTCCACGGAGATATAAGTCCGCGTGATGCTTTTGCAAGCCAGCATGAATACTATAAAGTGTTTCAGGAGATAAAAACATATAGAGAATTTTAGATGAAACACAGCGAAAGCGATCGCTCTTTTCCTTCTCTTGGCGTCCTTGGCGTCTTGGCGGTTCGTAAAAAAAGAAGGTGCGTTACGCGATCGCTAACGCACCCTACAAAATTTCTTTTAGGTTGAGGTTAAATCTTAGCTTCTTCCTTCACCAACTTATCCCAACCCAAATCTTTCAAATTGTTATTCCGACGCAACGGACGAGTCACCAACTCCAGAATGTCACGCGCATTGGTAAAACCGTGAATCTGAGCAAAAGTGAACTCAACAGACCACTTAGTATTGATACCCCGTGCTTCCAATGGGTTAGCATGAGCCATACCAGTAATCACCAAATCTGGCTTTAACTCATAAATCCGCTGCACTTGATTGTAGTTGTCTGGCTTCTCCACAATCTTAGGCAGAGGTGCGCCCATTTCCTGGCAAGTTTTCTCTAGCAACGCCAACTCAGCAGCTTGATAGCGCTTATCCATGTAAGGGATACCGATTTCATGAACCGTCATACCGCAGCGCACTAAGAAACGCGCCAGGGAGACTTCCAGCAAGTTATCGCCCATGAAGAACACAGACTTGCCACGAATCAATTTGACGTACTCTTCCAAGCCTTCCCAAATTTGAGCTTCCCTTTCATCCAAGCCTTTGGGAGTAATACCAAACACCGAGCAAATTTTCTCAATCCAAGCGCGGGTACCATCGGGACCAATTGGGAAAGGTGCGCCAATCAGCTTGCACTTGCGGCGACGCATCAAGGTAGTCGCAGTCCGGCTAAGGAAGGGGTTGACACCAGCGACATAATACCCTTCTTCAAGGGTAGGTAGTTCGGTAAACCGCTTTGCGGGTAGCCAACCAGAAACCTTAATACCTTGCTTCTTGAGTTCAAGAGTTAACTGAGTGACAACGGGATCGGGGAGGGAACCAAACAGCACCAATGGTGGATGATCCACATACTCAGATTCTTCTTTAACGACTTCTTCTTTCTTCTTACCAAAGTTGAGCAGTTTGGAAATAGCGTTGCGTTCGTTCTTGTCTGTTTCCGCCACGGGGGCTTTATCAGGACAACGTGTCGCCATCGCCGCTAATACGGTGTCTTCCCCTTGAGTGAAAGCGTAGTCCAAACCGTTGGCACGTGCAACAACAATCGGAATACCAATTTCGCCTTCTAGCTTGGGTGCCAAGCCTTCCAAATCCATTTTGATGATTTCCGTGGTGCAGGTGCCAATCCATACAATCACGCTGGGATTGCGATCGCGCTTAATCTGCAAACACAGCCGCTTTAACTCTTCATAATCATTAAGCTGTGCGGAAATATCTCCTTCTTCCAACTCTGCCATTGCATAACGGGGTTCAGCAAAAATCATCACCCCCATCGCGTTTTGCAAGAAGTAGCCACAAGTCTTTGTCCCGATTACCAAAAAGAAGCTATCTTCAATTTTTTGATAAAGCCAAGCGACGCAGCTAATTGGGCAAAAAGTGTGGTAATTTCCAGTTTCGCACTCAAAAGTTAAAGCTTCTGGTTGAGCAAGAGTCATTTTGGTATTTTCTCCCCTTAATTTTTATAAGAAAGAAGATAGAACAAAGAAGAATTTATCGACTTTCCTTCTTCCCTCTTCCTTCTTCACTCTTTAATGGTTGGGGAAGAGACGAGCAATCTCGGAGTCATCTTCTGAGTCATCAAAAGAACCAGAAGGTGGTTCTTCCCCTAAAAACATTTCTTTATCTGCTTCCTCTTTTTGGGTTGCGCTTTCAGCACCCCAAACATCTGACAACACACCAGCAAACCCACTCTCAGAAGTTTTGCTGTCTACTTCGTTCAAATGATCCAAAGAAAGTTCACCGAACTCATCAACTGCGTTATGTGCTTGGTGAGGTTGATTGTTCGAGTTTGTATCGTTGGATGAGGAATTGCCAACCCGGTTTTGTACTGTAACATTATCGATTGTTGGATTGGATGCCCGAAGGCTTTGGTTGTGTGTATCTCCCATATCCAACTTGTTAGCTATTCCCTCTTGCCCAAAACCACTTATCTGAGAACTTGTTAGTGTTTCATGACTGAAGTTTTCATATGAAACATCTAATTCTTCCCTGTGTTTTTCGATACGTAAATTGGGAAGGGCGCGGTTACCGAGAGCTATATCTGGATCAAAATTTAACTCCAGCACCTCGACCAAGGTATCGGCGTCAGAATTCAATTTGGAAAAGGGCAGCATTAACTGTGCCAGCTTAGGTTCCAGCGCGTTAACCACTCCCAGGATGAGGTACGAAGATGGTCGTCTGCCACCATCTGGGGTGTAAACAGACTCCACTTCCATGTGCAGGGCAATCCAGTCACGATTTAACTGGAAAAATTGCAACCACTTTTGCTTTAAAGAATCTGTAAAACTATCAAAGAAAGGCATATCGTTCCCCATCCTGGTACTAAGATGATTTATACAATCATCAAGTCTAATTCCTCTTCTGAATTTGGAACTTGTGTTTTAGTGGGATTTAGATAAAAATCTGATAACAAAGAGAACAATTCGCGGTCTGGGGAATCATTTGGTACTACACCCTCTGGACGCGCCAGAATTTGGTCAGCGATGTTGAGATAGTAATCGCAAACGTAGTTCAGAGACGGGTCAATTTCTGCCATTTCAAACAAAGTCTTTCCTTTGACGCGGGAAACCCGAATATCTTCAATCAAAGGCAAAACTTCTAAAACTGGCATGGGCACTGCTTCCACATACTTTTCAATCAAGTCGCGCTTCGAGGTGCGGTTACCAATTAACCCAGCAAGACGCAGTGGGTGAGTCCGGGCTTTCTCCCTAACTGAAGCAGCAATGCGATTGGCAGCGAATAAGGCATCAAAGCCATTGTCAGTCACAATCAAGCAGTAGTCAGCATAGTTGAGGGGTGCTGCAAAACCGCCGCAAACAACGTCACCAAGAACGTCAAACAAAATCACATCGTATTCATCAAAGGCGTTGAGTTCCTTTAATAATTTCACGGTTTCGCCTACCACGTAGCCACCGCATCCAGCACCCGCTGGAGGACCACCTGCTTCCACACAATCCACACCGCCGTAGCCTTTGTAGATCACATCTTCAGGCCAGACATCTTCGTAATGGTAGTCCTTTTCTTGTAGGGTGTCGATAATTGTGGGAATCAAGAACCCGGTGAGGGTGAAGGTGCTGTCGTGTTTGGGATCGCAACCAATTTGCAGCACTTTCTTACCGCGCTTGGCTAAGGCGACGGAGATGTTACAGCTGGTTGTGGACTTCCCAATACCGCCTTTTCCGTAAACTGCTAGTTTCACTGTAGTTTGCCTCTTATAGTTTCTTGTCAAACTCGTCGCTCAAACAATTCCCTTCACCTAGCCGACGATGGCGATTTGTGAGGTCTGTGAGTGTCATTATTGTGCAAATCACACGGAAAATAAAGGGGCTGTTCAAATCTATTAGGGTTATTTCAAGTGAATAACGGCTTAATCCAAGGAATATTAACTTTTTTTCATCCTAAAGACTTTTAAAACTAAAATAACTTAACAAATCATATTTTAAAAAAGTTATTAAATAAAATAAGTTACAAAACACAAAAGGTAAAAATCCCGCTACATCGATTGTGCGTATGAAAAAGACCTATCTGGACAGGTATACCTCTTGGTAGAGAAATGAGTGTAAGAGCTATGAGAGGCTCGTGGAAAGTAAATTTGCAAATAAATTGCCAGTTTATTGTCAACGGCTAAGACAAAATTATTCCGACTTGAGAGCGATCGCCTGAAAAATATAAATAATTATTACCGGTGGCAATATTTGTTAAGCTTTGTCTCAAATCTCAAATCTACTAGTCTTGAAGCTGGCAAAATCAGTTATTGCGGTTTTCATTCGCAGCGAAAAAACCTCCCATAACTGAGTGTGCAATTCTATTTGTACTGGCAGGATCTGATTTGTGATGAATCCCTATCAGGGATTGAAAGAATTCAAGAAACATCTTCTTGGGGTGAATTCATCTCTTGCAAGGATTGCCAGCCTGCTTCCCACAGAGAACGGTCTTGTAACAATTTGGCGTTGATCCAAAAGCGGACATTAGGGTCACAAGCAGCCACCATCTCGGCATAAACCCAGTTGCCCTGATTTTTGCGGTTGACGACTTGGAAGTGTCGCCAGCCATCTACTTTTTGCTGCGCTGTCCACTTAGAACCAACTAGGTAAGGAAATTTCTGCTTTTTAGCCATCGGTCATTTACAAGAAATCTATAGCAATCCTAAATCATTCCTCAACAACAAGATTCCCGACTTCTTAAAGAAGTCGGGAATCTGAACATAGTACTGCCTCATAAAATAAGCCTGTAGGTAGTTACAGGTGAATCAATGGCAGATATACAACTTGAAATTCAAGGACAAGACGCAGTTACAGCCACACAAGAATTATTCTCTTCTGGGCAAATTTCTGGAAATTGGGAAACTGTTGATGAAGTTGATAGAGAAGCCAGTATTGTAACAATCGGTACTATTGTTGCTATTGTTGGCGGTACCTTGGCGGCTGCGGAGCAAATTCGCAAGTGGTACAAGGAATATAAACAGGGGAAATCTGGCAAAAAGATTGAAAAAGTGCTGATTGTTGGACGCAGTGGTAGGCGCATCCTTTTGGAGAACGCCACACTTGAGCAAATTAAGCAAATTCTAGATGAGTGATGCAGTGTGAAAGTCCTTCATCTCGACCTGAAACAAGTTGCGGGTAGTTATGTAGAGCTACGTTATTTCGTTGATAATCCTAATCAGTATGAAAGGCGATCGCTACCTCTAGAACAAATTGCTGACTTACTCAACCAAGCCGAAAAAGACTATTATGTGCGTTTGGCTGTAGATTATACCATAACTGGGCGGCATTTGTATAACTGGTTGGATGGCAGTGACAGATTTCTGCAAGGTTTGCTCAATCAGTATCGGGATGAAGGTATCATCTTAGCCATTGCGACGGCAGAAAACCTCGCGCATTTGCCTTGGGAAGTTCTGCATGATGGCAATGGCTTTCTGGTTCAACGTGGTATTATTCCGGTGCGTTGGGTATCATCAGAGACTGTGAAGCGTTTATCTGTGGAGGAGAAACCAGAAAATCGCGCTTTGCAAGTCTTGTTTATGGCGACTTCCCCGCTAGGTGTAGAACCAGTGCTGGATTTTGAGGCGGAGGAAGGACGAATTTTGACAGCGACGGCGCGACAACCTTTAGCGCTGAGGGTGGAAGAAAGCGGCTGTTTGTCGGAGTTGGGTTATTTGGTGGAGGATTACGGCAAGGGATATTTTGATGTTTTACACTTGACGGGTCATGCTACTATTAAAAATACAAATAATGAAGATACAAAACCATACTTTATAACAGAATCGGAAACGGGCGAGCCTAACTATGCAAGCGCCAGCGATATCGCCGAAGAGTTAAGATTTCGATTACCCAAATTAATTTTTCTGTCGGGTTGTCGCACTGGGCAAGCAGGAAACGCGGGTGCTGTCCCTTCGCTTGCACAAGAGTTGCTGAATGAAGGTGCAACAGCAGTTTTAGGTTGGGGTCAAAAAGTTTTAGATACCGATGCAACCGCAGCCGCCGCAGCTTTGTATCAGGAATTGGCGGCGGGGAAGCAAGTTGCCGAGGCGGTTGCTTATACTTACCAGGCGTTAATTAAGAACAAGGCGCGGGATTGGCATTTGTTGCGGGTGTATGTAAAAGGGACTTTACCAGGCGAGTTAGTCACACCGTTACGGACTCGTGGACGCAAACCCGCACCACCGCCATCTGTGGCAACGCAGTTTTTAGACACTGCTGGCAAAGTGAAAGTTTGTACTCGTGAGAGTTTTGTTGGGCGTCGTCGGCAGTTGCAAAGTTGTCTTAGGGCGTTGACTCAATCCCCAGAACAGGTAGGCGTGTTGATTCACGGTATGGGAGGTTTGGGTAAGAGTAGTTTAGCCGCAAGGCTTTGTGACAGACTGGCGCATTTTCAGCGAGTTGTCATCGTCGGACGGATTGATGAACCAACGCTGGTGAGTCGCTTGGCAGAGAAGTTGGATAGCAAGGAACTGCGGGAAGCGTTACAAAGGGACGATGAGGAATTGAAGTTTCGGCTGCGACGGGTGTTTGATGCGTTGACAGCACAAGGGGCAAATCCGTTTTTGCTGGTGCTGGATGACTTTGAGGTGAATCTCGAACCGCGCAATGGTGGCTATGTGCTGCAACCAGAAGCGGCAACCGTTTTGCAAGCGTTAGTTTGGGCAATTCGCGATATTTCCGCACCAGATCGCTTAATTCTTACCTGCCGTTATGATTTTGAATCTACGCTGTTGCAGTATTTTTACAAGCAACCTTTGGAAGCACTGCGAGGGGCAGATTTGCGAAAAAAGTGCGATAGCCTCGCTGCTTTTAGTACGGAATCTGTGGTAGACGAGGCGTTGCAGGCGCAGGCGAAACGGCTGGCGGATGGAAATCCCCGTTTGCTGGAATGGTTGGATAAGATTCTGCAAAATTCAACTGTTGATAAAGTAGCGATTCTCCAACGTTTGGAAGTTGATTCTGTGGAGTTGCGAGAACAAGTTTTGGCAGAAGCCCTGCTGCAACAGATGGATGATGGAATGCGGGAGATGTTGTCGCGGAGTTTGGTGTTTGAGTTACCAGTACCGAGGGAGGCGTTAACCGCAGTTTGTGAATCTCTCCCCAATTTGGATAAATATATTGATAGGGCGGTGGCGTTGGGATTGTTGGAAGTTAGTCCGGATCAGTCCTTGCGAGTACCTCGCATTTTGCCTGTAGAGTTGTTTGCTGCAACTTCTTTATTTGTACAAGCAGCACAGGTGTTGTATCGTCTCTGGTGGGAGGAGGCGAAAACCTCAACGGAAGAACAACAGCGAGAAATTCATCGGCTGGCGCTGCGAGGAAAGGCGCAAAAGATTGCGGTGGAAATGGCATATAAGCTAGCAAGAGGTTGGCAGAGTCAAAGCCGATTTCGGGAAGCTATGCAGTTGTGCAAATCGACTTTAGACTTGGCTGAAGACTACCGAGTTTTGCATGAGTTGGCGCAAGCTGAGCAAGAATTGGGTGAAGTTGAACAAGCAAGGAAGCACTATCAACAAGCCTTAGATACCTGTTCACCTACAGATACAACAGAGAAAGCTGGAATTATTCACAACTTGGGGAGACTCAAAGCCGACACAGGGGACATTGAAGGTGCGATCGCACTTTTTGAGCAATCTCTTTCCTTGACCGAACAAATTGGCGATGTTCACGGCAAAGCCGCCACTTTGCATCAATTGGGGATACTCAACGCCAACACAGGGGACATTGAAGGTGCGATTGCACTTTTTGAGCAATCTCTTTCCCTCACCGAACAAATTGGCGATGTTCAAGGCAAAGCCGCCACTTTGCACTGTCTGGGAATACTCAAAGCCAACACAGGGGACATTGAAGGTGCGATCGCACTTTTTGAGCAATCTCTTTCCCTTAAAGAACAAATTGGCAATGTTCAAGGTAAAGCCGTCACTTTGCACCAATTGGGAATACTCAACGCCGACACAGGGGACATTGAAGGTGCGATCGCACTTTTTGAGCAATCCCTTTCCCTCACCGAACAAATTGGCAATCTTCAAGGCAAAGCCACGACTTTACACAACCTGGGGACACTCAAAGCTAACACAGGGCACATTGAAGGTGCGATCGCACTTTTTGAGCAATCTCTTTTCCTTAAAGAACAAATTGGCGATGTCGGTGGGAAAGCAATGACATTGTGGTGGTTAGGGGGTATCGCACAAGAGCAAGGATATTTTGACACTGCACTTCATTATTTACAGCAATCCCTGGAAATATTGCAGCGTATCCAATCACCTCATGCTGCAACAGTGAAGGAAATGCTTGAACGAGTGCAACGTCTTGCCTAGTGGGTGTAGTTCTTAACTTGAATGGAAGTACAGATTTATCTGTGTCCATCTGTGTCCATCTGTGGTTCTTATTTCTTGATGTATTGCACTCAACTAAGAAGCGCTATATCTACCTAAATGATAGCACTGTTTGTGAGTAGGGCTATTTAATTCTATGCACACCCGCCCAGAAATAAATTTCACAGGGTTTTAGCCGAAGTCCGTTAAAACGGACTAAAACTCAGAAATTGAGTCGGTTTTAACCGACTTAAGCTATCAGCCAGGAACTTTAGTTCTTGGCTGGTTAAGTGAGAATGAAATAGCCCTGGTTTGTGAGGCTGAACTTCACTGCTATGAAGCACACAGTATTGGTAAAAAAGAAATCAAAATTAAGTATATTTTGGGCTAATCGTCATGAGTGAACATAATGTAAAAACTCAATTTGTCGTTTGTATCAACAATGATAATTACTCTGCATCTCTGGAAGTGCGAAAAATATATCAAGACATCCCTGATACTAAGGCAGCCGAACATCACTTGATTCGAGTGATTGATGAATCACAGGAGGATTACCTGTACCCAGAAAGTCATTTCGTGACGATAGAGTTACCAAAAGCAGCCGAAAGTGTTTTTTCACTCAGCGCCTAAATTCTACAGCCAGAAACTGCATTACCCCGCCTGTGATAAAAGCAGCAGCGTTTGACACTCTCAATTGCAGTGTATCCAATCACCTGATGCTGGAACAGTGAGGGAAATGCTTGAGCAAGCGCAACGTCTTGCTTAGTGGGTTATGCGTCCTTACTTTCAATTTTTTGTCGAAAAACTTCTTCCATTTGTTGCCAACCTTCCTCTGTATCGGGAAACTTATACCGTTTAGCATTAGGATTACGGCGACTCATCAAAACACGCAACGCTTCTGCATCTTCTCGATGTGCGAGTACATAAGCTTTCAATTCGGCTCTAGGCATTTTTTCAAAGTCCGGCTTCATCTACAAACTCTCAAATTCCATCGCGATTTATAGAAATTTCTATAGTTTCTCCAGCCAGAATAAATATTTCTCCTGTTGTTTCATCAAAGCGAAATAAGTGAATATCTTGGTAGAAATTAGATAATATCTGACACACTTTGATGCATTCTAGTCCTTGCTCTGCCGTGGGTAAAATAATTGTTCCTCCATTTTGACACAGCTATTTTCACACGGCGCGTTACTCTGAAATTAACTATTGACAATATAATAAGGTTATGATAATTATCAACATCACACTACCAGATGCGATCGCCGCAGGCGGGCACTTTGTGCCATCGCGCGGAGCGCACTGCCCAAAGGACGATCGCAAAACATGATTAAGGCAATCGGCGCTCTCCGTAACTGTGTACGCTCTAAAACAATAAAACTTCCTTCTAAGGATATTCCTTCAAACCTTAGCAAACGCAATAAATCTTCGGCTGGTTCCTCTGGCGTTGCAGGAATATAGCGGAAATAAATAACACCAGGTGGCGATCGCATCCGCCTTCGGTATATCAATTCACCATAATCTCGGTCAAATGTCAGAATGATTCGTCCCTCAACCACTGCGCGTGTGAGTACCTCAGAATCTTCTGCACCAGGGGCGTCTTCGCTCCCATATGCCACATCGTAACCAATAGAGCGCAAATATATCACGCTCGTACGGGGAAAATTCTCATTTGCCAGGAATCGCATCAAGCCGTCTCAGATAAAAGCGGGAGCATGTAGAAAGATTCTTCACGCATACACTCTGCTGTAAAAGCAAATACTGCTCGTAGTGCTTCAGGGGTGAGAGTGGAATAGTTTTCCAGCACTTGTTGTTCTGTCCATCCCGCAGCAAACAAGCCAAGCAAAAACTCTACTGAAATCCTTGTTCCTTTTACCGTCGGCTTACCTAGCAGAATTTTGGGGTCTGAATGAATATACTGTCGCCAGTCCATAATTTGTACTCCGACAAAGCTACAGCTATTGTTACATAGTGATTGCTGCCTAAGCTTTCTGGTTCCCAGGCTGAACCTGGGAACCAGAACAGAAGAGCCTGGGAACGAGAAGAACGAGCAGGAATCTGCTTAAGGACTTTGGTAAGCTTCGGTTTGTGATGTTATGGCAGTAGGCATTGGTGCAGTACGTTTCTTTTTAGGAGCCATAATGACAGACAGAAGCTTGGGGAAAGCAAAACAAGCAATAGTATTCAGCAATGTTAAGATTACTGCATCTATCGTATTCATAGTGAACTCCTCTTTTGTGAAACTAGAGTAGTGAAAACTTCTACGCTGCAAAATGCGATTGGTTTTGCTGTGGTCCTTCAGGCGATCGCCCACCAAACACCGGTTTGCGGTAGCGCTCTACCAACCGATCCCGCTGCATGATGATAGTACTTCCCTTCTTTTCCTCTTGTTTTTCCCACATTGACAAGAAGTCGAGACAGGAGTGGTCAATGTAGCTGAGCATCTGTAGGTGAATATGAATTTCCTTTCTAGGAGGAATCTGCTCAAGGGCTTTAGCAAGTTGCGGTAGCCGAATAAATGTAGCCATCCCTTCCAAAGACACATCAACGCGCTGGTTGTTTTCATCCGCAAGGACATGGATATCGAGCTGGGAAACTTTGTAGATTAGCTTGATTGCTGACAAGACAAGACCGAGTAGCACGCCAAAAAGTAGGTCAGCAGTGATAATTCCGCCCAAGGTGGCAAAGTAAATGAATACAGGGATGCGCCCGTATTGTTTCAGCTTGCGGATATTCTCAACTTTCACCAGCTTATAGCCTGTGACCACTAAAATTGCTGCGAGGCTGGAGGTGGGAATCAGATTCAGTACAGAAGGCGCAACAACAACAAGAGCTAACAACCAGACTCCGTGAAAAATCGCAGATAGTCTGGTTTTGCCTCCTGCTTCCACGTTTACAGAGCTGCGGACAATCACACCCGTCATTGGTAGCGCCCCCAGTGCGCCGCAAACCATGTTGCCAAAGCCTTGCGCTGCGAGTTCGCGGTCAAAATTAGTTTTTGGTCCAAAGTGAAGTCGATCTACCGCCGCTGCTGAGAGCAGGCTTTCGGCACTGGCGATAAAGGCGATCGCCATCGCTTCCAACAGCACAGATGGCTTCAAAAGACCAATGAAGTTCTCTAGCTTTGGAATGTGAATCGTGGCGATAAGATTATCGGGTACATTGACGTACTGAATAGGCAACTTCATTACAGTGGCTAGAGCAGTTGCAATCACGACAGCAATCAAGGAACCGGGCAGCAATTTTAATCTTTTTGGCTTAAACTTTTCCCAGAGGATGAGGGTAACAATAGTAATTACAGCTATAATCCCAGCAATGAGATGGTTGTTGCTTTGGGCGGGAAAGATAGTTTTATATATCTCGCTGGGAATAGAAATTAAGTTATCGATTCCGTGTGCGCTTGGCTTGCTATCAAACATCACATGGAATTGAGAAGCAAAGATAAGCACGCCAATTCCTGCTAGCATCCCGTAGATGACTGCGGGAGATATTGCTCGGAAAACCTGTCCCAGCTTGAAGACGCCCGCTAGTAACTGGAACAAACCCGCGAGCATTAGAATCGGTCCTAGCATTTCAATGCCATACTGTTGAACCAGTTCCCAGACTATAACAGCAAGCCCAGCTGCTGGTCCACTGACCTGCAAGGGTGAACCAGCAACAGTGCCAACAACAATTCCGCCAACGATTCCTGTGACTATTCCCAGCTCTGGAGGAACCCCAGAAGCGATCGCAATTCCCATGCACAGTGGCAGAGCGACGAGAAACACAACTACGGACGCCACTAAGTCGTTGACAATGGAGCGTTTTGGTTTGAAATCTCTGATTGTCATCTTCCTTTTCCCGTATTTTTTTATTAGTATTACTACTGGTGTAAACGTTAAACTAATCACAATAAATTTTTCCAAAAATATCGTTCAACCAGCCACGAACTCAACAAACAGGAGGTATATTTTTGTGCCTACTATATATACAAGCCAGTTGTAGCTACTCTCCTGACGTTCAAGATGGCATTTCATTGCTCACAACTGATACTAAGTTGTAGTCAAAAATAGTACTGACCCTGCTTTCTTGACACTAAGTTACACATTTGCACACAACTTGGTATGAAGCTGAAAAAATGACAATAGGCGACAATCAACAGAACCTGATTGTTACAGTACTTTTTTATATTTATAAAAACTTATTAATTGTGTATTAAAAAATGATGAGAAAATTTTCACGTTCGCAGCCGATAGCCCATACCTCTGACTGTTTCGATATAGTCGTGACCTAGCTTTTTGCGCAGATAACCCACGCAGACATCAACGACATTGGAGCCGGGATCGTAGTCATAGCCCCAAACCTGACTCAGCAGTTGCTCTCGACTCATGACTTGCCCTGGATGACGCACAAAGGTTTCAGCTAGGGTAAATTCTCGTGCTGATAACTTGACTGGGCGATCGCCGACCCAAATCTGACGTTTGAGCAAATCAACGACAATGTTCCCTGCTTTGATAACCATTTCTTCCTGTCGTTTGGGTAAGCGATTGTCGCGCAACCGCACCCGTACCCGCGCCAGCAGTTCTTCAAACCGAAAGGGCTTTGTGACGTAGTCGTCAGCCCCACCTTCTAGTCCGGCGACTTTATCACTGAGCTCATCACGAGCGGAGAGGATAATGATAGGTAGCTGTTCGCCCTGACCGCGTAATTCTTCCAACACCATCCAACCATCTTTGCCAGGGAGACCGATGTCAAGGATCAGGAGGTCAAACTCTCCGCTTTGAGCCATGCTCAACGCTTCATGACCGTCTTTGGCAACTGCGGTAGTGAACCCCGACGCCCGTAGCCCTTTTTCCAAGAAAGCGGCTATGCGCGGCTCGTCTTCGGCAATCAGAATCTGATCAGTCAAACAGAACCTCCAAAGGGTGGATCTAGTGGAATCACAATAGTGAATGTAGAACCTTTACCGGGTTTGCTTTTGAGTTCTACCCGACCACCGTGCGCCGTTGCGATCGCACTCACGATAGACAATCCCAAACCAGCTCCCTCAGAACGACGATAACTATGGGAGCCACGGGCAAAGCGCTCGAAAATGCGTTCTTGGTCGGCAAGGTCAATGCCAACGCCTGTGTCACGCACCCAGAAATAAGCATGACCGTTCAAAACTTCTGAACCAAGGGCAATGACATCCCCATCAGTCGTGTGCTGAGTCGCATTCTCAGCCAAATTCATCATTGCCTGAGTTAGCCGTTGACGGTCAGCTACAATCCGCCCCATCCCCTTGTTCTCCAAACGCCAGTCTCGCTCACCTAAGGCTGTGGCTTTGGTATACAGTTCCTCGGTCAGTGAGCTAATATCTACTGTCTGTAGGTTTAAAAAATTCGGTTGCTCTGCCTTGGCTAGTAATAGTAGATCATCGACAAAGCGACTCATCCGATCCAACTCGTCAGTCACTAATTCCACTGTTTCACGTCGCTCTTGGGGATCATCACCCAGCAGTTCTAAATGACCTCGGATAATTGTGATTGGTGTCCGGAGTTCATGACTTGCGTCGTTGATGAAGTTTCGTTGACTGGCGAAAGCAGTTTGGAGACGGTCTAACATCTCGTTGAACGTGATGCTGAGTTCGGCAATTTGGTCTACCCCCTCCACAGGGATGCGTTGAGATAAGTCAGACTCGGTAATCGAGCGGGCTGTTTCGATGAGTAAGCGTAAGGGAGCCAATAACCGTCCAGCCACTAGCCAAGCCAGCATCGATGCTATGGCTAGAACAGCTATTGTTACCTGGATAATGACGACAATTGCCTGGTTCACTTGCTGATGAGCTAGAGTATCGGAGTAAACGACTACAAAGACACCCTGAGTTTTCCCTTTCAGCACTGGCTCAGCCAGATAGTAGATAGTATCAGTTGAGGTTAATTTCTTACCTTCCTTGGGCTGTTTGAGTTTCTGCCACTGTTTGACAAGCGCTGAATTCGGCTGTAAATTAACCGGCAGAACTTGCGGATTGGATTTGTAGAATTCCCCATTCAAGAGTGTAATCAAAAACGTGTTGTCATGGGGAATGTTGCGCGACAAAAATACATCAAACATGGCAGCGACATCATCCCCGAAAGGTTGAGCCGTGGTGGGGTTCCTCCCCGCAGTCAATCGTCTAAACTCCTTTACCTCCTTAATGAGAGACTTTTCAACCTGCTCTTCTAGTCGGACAAGGAGAACCTCATAGATTGCCAGGACAGATACCAATGTGGAGAAGATCATCAGCACGATGTACGAGATCAAGATGCGTGTGCGAACGCCAAAGAAGATTCTGCGCCATCCAGGAAATCGGTTTTTCTTTGTCACTTGAGCATTTTGATTGCTTCTTGTAAAGAAGATTTTTGGAGCCATGAGCCGATTAAGACGGTTGTATTGCAAAAATTTTTAGAGGAGACCAGCTCCTGGGAGGTGGGATTTTGTTATGGGTGATGGCTATAGGCAGTTGACACAGATGATACTTTAACTAAATTAACATTACTTTTTGCAACATAAGCGTTATTCGACTTAAACTCTTGTATGATAAGCTTTTTATAAGATGACGCGCCCCCCCGAGCCCCATCAATTAGTAAAAAATGGGTAGTAAAAAATGGGCGGTAATACTCCTCTACAAGAACGTGAACACCGATCCAGTTATTTGCGCCCCTCTTTGTACAATCACGGTATAAAAACAAAACTTATTCTTGTTCTGTTTGCACTCACTAGGCGCTTGAAGTCAATCAGGACTCATTGGACGGTAATACTCCTGGAGAAAGACGTGAACACCGATCCAGTGAGTTGCCCCCCTCTCTTTACAATGACCATATAAGAACAAAGCATACACTTGTTCTATCTGCGCTTTTTGTGCGCTTGGAGTAGTTATTTCCTAAAAAAGCCTATGCAACCAACTAATCCAAACCAATTTACAGAAAAAGCCTGGGAAGCGATCGCGCACACGCCAGATATTGCAAAACAATATCAACAACAGCAGATTGAAAGCGAACACCTGATGAAAGCGCTGTTGGATCAAGAAGGTCTTACCAGCGGTATTTTTACCAAAGCAGGTGTGAATCTGCAAAAACTGCGCGAACGCACCGAACAATTTATTCAAAGTCAGCCCAAAGTCTCTGGTAGCAGCAGTTCTGTATACTTGGGACGCAGCTTGGATACTCTACTTGACCGCGCTGACGCGTATCGTAAGGAGTTTCAAGACGAGTATATCTCAATTGAACACTTATTACTGGGTTATGCCAAAGATGACCGTTTCGGCAAACGGTTATACCAAGAATTTGGGTTAGACGAAGGCAAGCTAAAGAATATCATTAAACAAGTTCGAGGAAATCAGAAAGTGACCGACCAAAATCCAGAAGGCAAATACGAAGCACTGGAGAAATATGGGCGTGACCTCACCGAAGCTGCTCGTCAAGGTAAACTTGACCCAGTGATTGGACGTGATGATGAAATTCGGCGGACTATCCAAATTCTCTCACGCCGTACCAAGAATAACCCTGTACTGATTGGTGAACCGGGCGTTGGGAAAACAGCGATCGCCGAAGGACTCGCACAGCGGATCGTAGCTGGTGACGTACCCCAGTCCCTGAAAGACCGCAAACTCATAGCTTTAGATATGGGTGCTTTGATTGCAGGGGCAAAATTCCGGGGTGAATTTGAAGAACGCCTAAAAGCAGTCTTAAAAGAAGTTACCGAGTCTGGCGGGAATATAGTTTTATTTATTGATGAAATTCATACCGTTGTCGGCGCTGGTGCAACTCAAGGCGCAATGGACGCTGGTAACTTGTTAAAACCGATGTTGGCGCGGGGCGAACTGCGCTGTATTGGGGCGACAACTTTAGACGAATATCGTAAATATATTGAAAAAGACGCTGCTTTGGAAAGACGCTTCCAGCAGGTTTATGTGGATCAACCCAGCGTGGAAGATACCATTTCCATTTTGCGCGGCTTGAAAGAACGGTATGAAGTTCATCACGGGGTGAAAATTTCCGATAGTTCTTTAGTAGCAGCAGCCACATTGTCAAGTCGTTATATAAGCGATCGCTTCTTACCAGACAAAGCAATTGACTTGGTAGACGAAGCCGCAGCACGCTTGAAAATGGAGATAACCTCCAAACCAGAAGAACTCGACGAAATCGACCGCAAGATTCTGCAATTAGAAATGGAGAGGCTGTCGCTGCAAAAAGAAAGCAATGCAGCTTCTAGAGAACGCCTAGAAAGACTAGAAAAAGAACTTGCGGATCTTAAAGAAGAACAAAGAACACTCAATAGTCAATGGCAGTCTGAAAAAGACATTATCACCAAAATTCAGTCTGTCAAAGAAGAAATTGACCGTGTGAACCTGGAAATTCAACAAGCAGAACGCGACTACGACCTCAACCGCGCTGCTGAGTTAAAATACGGCAAGTTAACCAGTTTGCATCGGGATTTGGAAGCAGTCGAAACTGAACTTGCTCAAGCACAACGCAGTGGAAAATCTCTATTGCGTGAAGAAGTGACTGAAGCTGACATTGCGGAAGTGATTTCTAAGTGGACGGGGATTCCCATCAGCAAGTTGGTAGAATCTGAGAAAGAAAAACTGCTGCACTTAGAAGATGAACTACACCGTCGTGTCATTGGACAACATGAAGCGGTGACAGCTGTAGCAGATGCCATTCAGCGTTCTCGTGCTGGACTCGCCGATCCGAATCGTCCTATAGCTAGCTTTATTTTCCTCGGTCCTACCGGTGTAGGTAAAACCGAATTGGCAAAAGCTTTGGCGGCGTACATGTTCGACACCGAAGAAGCATTGGTGCGGATTGATATGTCCGAGTACATGGAGAAACACGCCGTTTCTCGCCTCATCGGTGCGCCTCCCGGATACGTGGGTTACGATGAAGGCGGACAACTTACGGAATCGATTCGTCGTCGTCCTTACGCGGTGCTTCTGTTCGACGAAATCGAAAAAGCACATCCAGATGTCTTTAACATCTTCCTGCAAATTCTTGATGATGGTCGAGTTACTGATGCCCAAGGTCATACGGTAGACTTTAAGAACACCGTCATCATCATGACCAGCAACATCGGTTCGCAGTACATCTTAGATGTGGCGGGTGATGACTCACGCTATGACGAAATGCGCCATCGGGTGATGGAGGCGATGCGAAATAGCTTCCGTCCAGAGTTCCTCAACCGCATCGACGAAACGATTATCTTCCATGCATTGCACAAACAGGAATTGCGGCAGATTGTGCAGTTGCAAGTAAATAGACTACGGCAAAGATTGAGCGATCGCAAGATGTCTCTCAAGCTCTCCGATGCTGCTCTTGACTTTTTGGCAGAAGTAGGGTATGACCCTGTATTCGGGGCGCGTCCATTAAAGAGAGCAATTCAACGCGAGTTAGAAACTCAAATTGCCAAAGCTATCTTGCGTGGCGAATTCAACGATGGTGATACCATCTTTGTGGATATCGAGAATGAGCGCCTTTCCTTTAAGCGCTTACCTGCGGAAGTGTTCACAGCTTAATTAGGTGAATAAATAACAAACACGCAAAGGTGCAAAGTTGAATAATTGCACCTTTGCGTTTTTTTGTATGGAAGTCGTTGCAAAGGTGGCGATCGCCCGCATACTGCCGAGGCGTTTCTTCCAGAAACGCCTCCCCTGCTCCTAAAATAGGGGCAACCGCACGGAGTGCGGTTGGGCAGTAGGGCGCGCTACGCGATCGCCTCATATTATTAAGAAGCAGCCAGACGTTTTTAACTGATATCATGTCCGATTAAATAAGCTTATTAAGTTTGTAGTAAGGAATGCGCGTCCTCTTCCATGAAAACAAGGACGCGCATTCCTTACTACATATAAGTTTTATTATGCGTAATTTGCCGGACTTGATATGAGCGCTCATGAGAAGATAAAAGAAAAACCCAAGGGTAGTTCCTTCTGGGCTAAACTTTGGGATTCAAAATATTACTAAGAAGCGGATGATGCAACAACAATTTTATGACTTTATTTCTAAGCTTCTGCCCGAGCACGAGATTGAACTTGCTAAGGTCGATCGCTATCTCAAGACACGGGAGATCAACAAAGGAGATTATTTATTTGCTGAAGGAGAGATTTGCCAATTCATTGGTTTCATCATCAAGGGCTGCTTCCGCATCTTTATTCTTAAGGATGACAAGGAAATCACCTTTGACTTTTTTGTAGAGGGTCAGCCGATCTGCGACTACGAAAGTTACTTCCGCAAACAGCCGACACAATTTTATTTTCAAGCGGTTGAAACCTCAAAGCTCCTGATTCTGAATGACACTTGCCTCAATCTGCTGTTTGAGGAATCGCAAAACGGGCAACGACTTCAAAGGTTGGTGGTAGAAATACTCTTTTTCAGATTCCGTGATTCATTGCTGTCCCTTTACATGGACAAACCGGAGGAACGGTACCTTAAATTGGTTCAGACTAAGCCAGAGTTATTGCGGCGAATTCCACAATACTATCTGGCTTCCTACCTGAGACTTGAGCCAGAGTCTCTCAGTCGTTTGAAGCGGCGTATCTTGTCGCGATCGTAAAACAAACCCAGTGCATCTTAACTCACGTCAATGACAAGCTATTGTGCCGTTCTATAAGGTTGAAGCATACTCTTCAAACCTGCATGCGAAGGTCAATATGACAACTCAACCTCTATCACGTCAACAACTAGTTCAAAAGGCGATCGCCCATGTTGGCTACTACGATCTGCATCCCGATATCAGCCTCAACTTTCAATTTAATCGTTGGGTTCAATGGCTTGGAGAAGCATCTGTTTTAGAAGATATGCAAACTGTTGCACCCAAGATCAAAACCTATGCAGACTTGCGACGTGAATTTTTGGCTCTCAGTGAGCAAGCCCTTGACCAGGATCGCCCGTTACCGGCTGCCTACTACCTACGCACGGCGGAATTCTTTGTTTGGGCAGATGATCCCCAGAAGCGTCCCATGCGCCATCGCTTTATTCAAATGATGCGGCAGTGCTATGGCATCACTGGGAATGAGCAGTACCAAATTCCTTACCAAACAGGCTTTCTCCCAGCTTATCGCTTCACTGTGCAACAATCCAAAGCCACCCTTGTTCTCTTTGGAGGGTATGACAGCTACATTGAAGAGTTTTTTCCAATCGCTTTTTTCTTTGTTGAAGCCGGATACGAGGTTGTCATCTTTGAAGGTCCAGGGCAAGGGGGTGCTTTAGAAGATGCAGGTCTTGCAATGGTTCCAAACTGGGAAGAGCCAGTCAAAATAGTGTTGGATTATTTTGGACTCAACGACGTTATTCTCATGGGTATTTCCCTTGGTGGTGGACTGGTGATTCGAGCCGCTGCTTTTGAGCCAAGAGTCCGCTATGTCATTGCAGATGACATTTTTTGTGATTCCTTTGAAGTCCTTTTAAGATCGCTTTCTGCAACATTAAAAGCGCAAGTTGAACAGTATTTAACTGAGCAGGCTGCCGATCCGCTTAATACGTTGTTGAACAAACTCATGCCTCAAAGTCCCATTCTCGATTGGGGAATCCGACAGGGAATGCACATAATGGGTACAACGACTCCCTACGAGTTTCTTCAAGCTATCCAAGCCTACAACACAATTGAGATATCGAATCGCATTAGAGCAGATGTGTTATTGCTAGCAGGCAGTGAGGATCATTATGTCCCACTCCATCAGTTGTATCGACAAGCAGAAGCCTTAACGAATGTGCGGCTCACTACAAGAGTTTTCACCCGTGCTGAACAGGCACAAAACCATGTTCATGTTGGCAATTTAGGCTTATCTCTTCGCTTTATTGCCAATTGGCTTGAGCGAATGATTCAGGAACAAAGTTTACTTCCTTAGTAGCAAGAACAGGAGAGAAGACACTGTTGGCGAATTCCGGAAACGCTTATGTAGAGAGGATGGCTTTGGGAGTACAGCGATGAAGTTGTAAAACATACGTAGAGATTGGACTCCGTACCGTGGGGCACACGGGAACGTCAACGTCTGTGGATGAGACTGACCAATACTTAGGAGAGGAAACTCCTTCAAGCAAGTCAACTCGTAGAAACAGAAAGCCCAAGATGTGAATCTTGGAATCCCCCGCCTAAAAGGCGTCGGGAGGATGTCAAATGAGCTACTTGCAATTCCTAATGGCTGAATTATCACGGTAACTAGCGAGAGAACTGGGGAAAAGGATTTGTCGAGTCTTTGCGCGTATGCAGCACGACGTGTAAATTCAAGGGACACAAATCAATAACTGTCCCAGGAAGTGGGATGGCTGCGCGGGTTCCTCCTTTGAGAGGATAAAGGTAGCAATACCTCCAGACGCTGTGTAAGACAAGGGAGCTCTTGAGTGACGAACATTCAGCAATAAATGTACCCAACATAGCAACGGTGAAGCAGCGCTCTCCGACGGAGAAGCCAGTGCAGGCGACTGCTAAACCCGAAGGGCGAATGAGATGCGTTCAAAGGAGCGTGTCCGTGCCTCTTTCAGAGGTTGCACGGTACAGGCCTCAAGCCGTGCCCGTAAGCGCAAAGCGCACACTTCGTGTATCCCTCAACGGGACGCAGGCATACGCGCAGCGTGTCCGTAAGGACTCAGGGCTCAGGACATAGGCATACCCGAAGGGCGAATGAGATGCGTTCAAAGGAGCGTGCGCCGTCTTCGCTTAGCCCATGCTTCAAGCGTAAGCGCAAAGCGCACACTTCGTAAACGCGTAGCGTGCCGTCAGGCATAGCTAAGCATGGGTACTTCACTACTGTACTTCAGACAGAGTAGAAGGGATTTTACACCTGGAGCTAATTATGTTATGATAATTGCACTATTACCTTAGTGTATTTACTGATATAATCCGTCCTTTGATTAAGGGGCGTACCTACTATTCTATAGCAGTTTCTAAACTCATTAAGGTATCTAGTAAACCGGAGGTTTTAGCACTTCTGGTTTTCTTATGCTTGGTATTTTTCTGAGCGATAACGAAATAATAGAACTCATTTCTATGATTCAATATCACTACTTTAAGCTGACTTCATCTCAACCCTTACAAGTTCATCTTAACGAGCCGTACTTTGTTCTGAATTGTGAAGGTTAAATGGTAGTTAGGATGCACCACAAGAGCGAGCACCCTCTGATTGGAGAAACGCTCAAAAATCGTTACAAAATTTTTAAATTATTGGGAAGCGGCGGATTTGGCAATACCTACCTGGCTGTCGATTTGAATTTAACAGGACAACCCGTGTGTGTTGTCAAACATCTTAAACCAAAAGACCCGAATCAAGCTATTATGGCAATTGCCAAAAGGCTATTCCAGAGAGAAGCAAAAATTTTGGCTCGGCTAAGTAGCGAAAACAACCAAATTCCTAAACTTTTTGCCTACTTCGAGGAAAATGGGGAATTCTATTTAGTTCAGGAATTTATTGACGGGCATGACTTGACACAAGAAATTATACAAGGCTTGCCTTTGAGTGAGAACGTAGTCTTTAAACTTTTGCAGGACATTCTGGAAGTTCTGGCATTTGTTCATCAACACAACGTCATCCACCGAGATATCAAACCACAGAATTTAAGGCGGCGACGAAAAGATGGGAAAATTGTGCTGATTGACTTTGGGGCAGTAAAGGAAATCAGTGCTTTAAAAGTTAATACCCAAGGGCAAACGACACAAACAGTGGCGATCGGCACTCCTGGCTACATGCCCAGTGAACAACAAGTTTTTCATCCGTACTTCAGCAGTGATGTGTATGCAGTTGGGATCATAGGTATTCAAGCCTTGACTGGGTTAGATCCTCGAAAGCTACCACGAGACTCCCAGACTGGCGAGTTGTGTTGTGCTTTATTTAGTGAGTGTGCTGATGTCAACCCACGTTTACTAGAAATTTTAGACACGATGGTGCGCTATGACTATCGTCAACGTTATAAAGACGCTACAGTTGCTCTAGACGTCCTCCAGCAGCTACAGCTTTTCACGTCGTTCGAGCAGAAACAGGAATTATTCCACACACAACTGGTCAAGCATGGTGTGAAATACCAAAAAGCGGCAGAAGCCGCTAGAATTTTAGCATCTGGAAAACCAGATGAGCTTTTGACCAATGAAGAGATACAACTTGTTACAGAAGTTTGCAAAGAGTGGTCAATACAATACAAGCGCTTGACTTCACTTTTGAGAAACTAGAGCTGAACGATTAAAACTGACTTCACGGGTCGCTTGATGAAATTTCCATCCAAATCAACCTTTCCGTAAAAGCTCTTGCCGTTGTAATAGAGGGAAGAAGAACTTCCACCATCAAGATTCATCGCTTTTTGGACACCCAAACTTTTCAGAAAATCTGCAAGTGCTGACAATGACATCCCAGAATTAGTAGGAGTCTTTGGTTTTTGAGCAACCATCACTAAAACTATGCTGCCATCACGGGTAATACCTACGGCAGTCCGGGCGTTGAGTTGGGTGCTACCTAAGGCGTCTCGGGAATGAGCGGAATCTACAAAGCCTTCTTGCTCTAAGGTTAATTCTGGCAGTAGCTGGGGACCACCACCCAATGCATCGATTAACTGGCAACCTGTTGGTGGTGGCGCATTACGCAAAACAATGTCATAGCGGACAGTTTGCCCGCACAAGTACCGTCGGAATTCGCTACGATTGAGTATTTTAGCAAGATAAGGTTTTAGGTTGGGATTGTTTACTAGTCGCTCGTTTTGCCTGGGATCAGCTACAAGCTTTCCTTGGAGGACAACAACTGACGTAGTTTTTTGGTTATTTGGGTCAAAAAAGCCACCGTTTATGATGGCAACTGCCCGATGTTTCTGAGCAAACTCTTCTACAGTGTTTAGGTGTGGCGACAATGCAGGTGTGACCAAAAACCGACTCTGAGATGGAATCAACAGAACGTGGACTTTGCTTTGTGCTAAAGTTTGCTGTTCATAACGGATAGTTTTTTCTGATAATGATGTTTCTTTTGGTACAACCGCACTTCCTAGTACAGAATGTTGTGGGGAACGCCAGATAAATAGCATCAGCATCCCCAAACTCATGAGCGCTCCAAAAAGCAGCCAGATTTTTCTCATCGTTCAACCGCTGAACAATCCTGTGAAGATATAGTGTCTCTAGTTTTAGCAGCCCATAGGCGATCGCCCCGAGGGGCGCTGTGCTCCCTTGCAATCGCTCTTGCCCTTATCCTCCTTAAGTTGTAAACATTCTAAAGATACAAGAAGATTATGGGCAGAGAATTTATGAAACATAGCACACTAGGAAACCTCAAACAAGAGTTGATTTCTATTTCAGCGGCTACCGATATTGGCTTTAACTGCACCCCAACGATTAAACAGGAAATCGAGACATTAGCGCAAAACATTGAAGCTCTTAATCAAAACAGTGAACCTACAAGCCATATGGAGTTGGTGCAAGGGCGCTGGCGGCTTCTGTACAGCACGTTTGGACTAGAACGGGAAACAAATCTTTCTAGTCTTTCTTTTGGAAAGCTGCCGAATGTGGCGGTTAGCGTTACTGGTATCCTCCAAGAGATTTATACTGCTGGTCAGCAGTACAAAAACCTTATTGAATTTACGGTTTCCTCTGGTGTCAAAGGTATTACTGTAGTTACAGGGTGCTACACAGTAGCGGACTCCAGGCGTCTGGTCATTGATTTCTTGGAAACTTCCGTTATCAGAGCCACCGAGGATTTGAGCGACTCCGCTTTTCGAGAAGCTTTAGGAGTAGAGCAAAACTCGGCTCTCGAATCAACACTTTCTGGAAATGGCTGGTCGGATATTACCTTTTTGGATGAAAATTTGCGCCTTATGCGTGGCAATCAGCAGAATTTGTATGTGCTGGTACGAGCCGACTTTCGGCTAACAAAATAGTCAGCCCACTTGCCACACGCCTTTGCGTTTTTTCATTTAAGAACCTTTACATTTCTCACCCTTAGGAGTGGCATCTGGGTAAAAGGTAATTATCGCTTTTTCTTTCCTCACAAAAACTGCGGGGAAAGTTTTGCCTGTTTCTTGGTCTTGTACATTAAAAATACACGCTCCGTCCCTATCCCCTTGAAGTTTAAAGATTTTAGTTGCGTCTAAAAGCATTTCTTGGGCTGTGCTTTGGTAGCCATAGCCTTTGATAACATCCCTAACAGTGCGATCGCCGAAGGCGGGGCTTTGCCCATCGCTCTGTTTAATGACAACGCCCATCGTATAAATGAGACCTGGAACAACTTCTTCTCGTTGGGAATTATTTGGAAGTCGTCCTCCAATTCCTTTATTTTGTAATTCTAAATATCTGCCATAAAAATGCAACCCGCCGATATCATTGGCGTTATATATTTCTCCACAAAAAATATGTTCAAATCCCCGATTGTTAAACCAAATATCAGTTAAATCTTCCAAAAACTCTGCTTTTGTCTGACGACCGGGACGCAGTTCACCGTTAGTCACTTTCTGAAGTTTCTGCAACACATCTGGATAATAGGATAAAAGCTGTTTAAATTTATTGGAACTGACTCTGGTACCTATAGAACCACAGGTATTTAGTACAGCTTTATCAAAAGGGTTGAGTGTAGGTGCTGGCGGTGAAATGTCTAGCTTTTCGCCTGGTGGGAAACCAACAGGAACTGGGTTATCTTCATTATCAAAAAATGGTATAAGTTTGGTATCTTGCTGTTGAGCGTAAACTGGATTGTGCAACCAAACTGGGGAGGCAAATAGAAGGAGAGCAAATCCAGCTTTTACCCACTTGACTATATGTGTCACCATATTTGATTACATAAATTGATACTTTTGGAAGCTCCGCTTTTACTATATCAACTGGCAGAGCCACTTTAACAGTGAACAGTACCAGCCGCAGTGTCGAGTTAAATACGAGTGGTCGCGCCTCCCCCACCAAGAGCGTGGAAGGCGTTGGTGGCGGGTCGCGCATCCCCCACCATACGCCGTCAGGACTGATAACTGATAACTGATAACTGATAACTGTTTTAACGGCATTCCCAGGTTCTACCTGGGAACGAGTGTAGGTGGGTATATGCCCTACCTACTGGTAAATCCCAAATCGAATTAATCCTTCTTCAACCAGCTGAACATAGCGCGTAAATCTTTGCCCACTTCCTCAATGGGGTGTTCAGCTTCTTGACGACGCATGGCGGTAAATCCAGGTTTACCAGCTTGGTTTTCTAAAACAAATTCCCGTGCAAATTGACCAGCTTGAATTTCTTGCAGAATTTTACGCATTTCTGCTTTGGTTTGGTCATTAACAATCCGAGGTCCACGGGTATAATCGCCATATTCAGCGGTGTTGGAAATGCTGTCGCGCATTTTGGCTAAGCCTCCTTCCACAACCAAGTCAACAATCAATTTGACTTCATGAAGACATTCAAAATAAGCTAACTCTGGCTGATAACCTGCTTCCACCAAAGTTTCAAAACCGGCTTTGATTAAAGCACTCAAACCACCGCACAATACTGCTTGTTCACCAAACAAATCGGTTTCGGTTTCTTCGCGGAAAGTCGTTTCGAGAATACCGGCGCGGGTTCCACCAATACCTCTAGCGTATGCCATCGCGCGATCGCGTGCCTGACCACTGGCATCCTGGTACACTGCAAACAGAGCCGGTACACCTTGTCCTTGTTCATAAGTCCGGCGTACCAAATGTCCTGGTCCTTTGGGTGCAACCATCACCACATCCACGTTAGCAGGTGGGACGACTTGACCAAAGTGAATATTGAAGCCGTGAGCAAATGCTAAAACATTTCCTTCTTCCAGATTCGGTTCAATCTCGTTTTTGTAAACTGTTTTTTGCACTTCATCTGGCAACAAAATCATAATAAAGTCAGCAGCCTTAGCAGCATCTGCGACATTTTTCACAGTCAGTCCAGAAGCTTCAGCCTTCGCTGCTGACTTACTACCCGGATATAGCCCGACAATCACATTCAGACCACTATCTTTGAGATTGAGGGCGTGGGCGTGACCTTGGGAACCATAGCCGATGATAGCGATGGTTTTCTGTGCCAAAAGGTCTAAATTAGCATCTTCGTCGTAGTACATCCGGGCCATAATAACTTCTCCAGTCAGCAAGCGTCCTGATTTATTGCAAGTTTATAATCTTACCGCAAAACTTGACCTCAGCTTCCAATTGTTAAAACTCTATTGCTATAAGCTACCCAGCATCCATCCCACTGCCAATCCAAACGCTGCGGTTCCAGTCATAACTAGCATAGCTGCATTGAAACTACTGAAATATTTCTTTAACCTTCGCCCGGTTTTGTTGAAAGTCACTATTAAATTGCAATACAAAACTAAACGGATAATCGCTTGCCAACCGATTATCATCCACAGCAAGATTATCAAAATACCTGTTAAAGCTGCAACTACAATTCCACGCGTGCTTGCTACATCAATCAATAAAAAAGCGAAAAATAAAATATTTATACCATACAGAATTATCGTAATTTGTGAAACATCTGGCAAAGGTAAAATACATAAACTAAAAGCTAAAATAGAACGTGAAAGAACTAAAATAAGTACCAAGAGCCAAGTCTTTTTGGAAAGACGACTATAAATAATAGAAGCTAAGGGAAAAACAGCAAAATAAATGACTATAGGTACAGACGCAGAAGATACTTTGATTAACCAGCCGTTAAATATATTTATGCTTAAAAAAGCAATTAACCAACCCCAATCTTTTAATATCTTATTCAGTAATTTTTTTTGAGAGTTTTCACTAGATTTCATGTTTTCTCTCGCCGATTTAAAAGGGAAAATAGCTGTTTTTCTTGATTGGAGTCAAATTGATTATCAGCAATTTCTTCATAAACATTGATAAATTAAGTACATATAGTCATCCTATTTAATTTGTGAAGTAGGCATTTTTCAGGAACCACAGAGGACACAGAGAACACAGAGTAAAGAGTAACACAAAACTTTACAAATTATTCAGGAATACTATAGTCTTTTTGTTTATTATTTATGCAGTCAAACCTTGTCAAGCAGATTATATTAGATTTTATAAAAAAAAAACCATAAAAAAAATCTGTTATTTCAAACAGATTTCATCAGTGATTTTTATATTTTTGTTATTATCCCATTCTGCCTTTAATAAGTTGAGTAAAGAACACCGAAACCCAAGCATTTAAACATTTTTTGTTGGGTAGTCACTATAGCATGACTGATAGAATTCGTGAAGATAGACGTTTTGTCGGCTATTGTCCATATTCCAAGGCGGATTAACGAAAATTTCACAAATTAAATCAAATTACTTTATAGTTCAACCCAACGTACGCTGACTGCGAAAGGCAAGGTAATGTTTTTAGGTTTGGCGATCTATTGTTTGCACTTCGTCATCAGATAATTTCACATTGACAGCACGCAGTGTGTCTTCAATGCTGGAAATTTTGCTTGCACCAGGAATAGGCAATATAGAGGGCGACTTGGAACGCAACCACGCTAGGACAATACCGTACACCGATACGCCTTTTTCCTTTGCGAGTTTGGCGATCGCCTCAATATCTTCCAAGCCTTGATGGCGACGACTTCCTCCAAAGGGACTCCAAGGTAGAAACGTCAAACTTTCTTTTTCACAATACTCCAGCACGCCATCAGACTCTGGCTCACGATACCAAGGATTGTACTGATTTTGCACAGAGACAATATCAACCACATCCCGCGCCCGTTTGATTTGTTCTACAGAAAAATTGGAAACTCCCACAAACCGAATCAAACCCGCATCCACTGCTTCTTTAGCTGGTGCCAGGGATTCCTCTATGGTGTAATCTGTATCGGGGGCATGGTATTGCCAAACATCGATAGGTTTATTGCCGCCTAAAGCCTCAAAGCTGATGCGGATGGTTTCGCGTAAATGTTCTGGATTACCATTGCGCGTCCAGTTCCCATTAGGACGCATCAAGCCGCCTTTCGTCGCGACAACAACATGACTCACATCGCCATTGTAAGAGTGCAATGCTTTGTGAATCAGTCGCTCGTTGTGGTGCTTGTCTGATTCGTCCTTGCAGTAGGAGTCGGCGGTGTCAATGAATGTGATACCTAAATCCAAGGCACGATGGATGACATCAATTGACTGCGACTCTGGGGGGCGAGTGCTTATGGACATCGGCATAGCCCCTAAACCAATCGCACTTACGGAGACACCTGTTTTCCCTAGCTGTTTTGTTTCCATGTTTTTAACTCAAGTTTCAGCGTCATTACTTGGATGATAACTTCGCGCAAAGTCGAGGGCAGTGCTGCGGGAGGGTTTCCCGACAGCAGGCGACTGCCCGTTGCAAAGACGCTAAGAAAAACTTTGCTTTTTTACGTCTGACCTAAGAGGTAAAAGAAAATGACTGTTACACAAACTGCAACAATGCCAGAAACAGGTTTTTGATTCAGCCATACTTGCAATACGTTCATCTATCTATGGGTAGGTTATGTATAGTCAAGTAATACGTAAATCAACTCTTGTTCTGAGTCTGCTGGCGGGAGGGGTCATTTTTACCAGCTGTGCTTCTGTTCCTAGTTCTGAGTCTACAAATCAACAAGCGTTACCTAAAGCTCAACTCAACAATCAAGTGGCTGATACAGCACCAGCAGCACCAGCTGACGCGAGTGAAAGTACATCTGCAACGGCTCAAGCTGCACAAGTCACGCGTTCCCGTCCGCAACTTATTAAAAAGGCAGCTATGACTCTGATTGTTGATTCTGTGGATAAGAGCATCGATGCTGTCTCTCAAATTATCAGTCAACAGCAAGGGAACTTAATGAGCCTTGATGAACAACAGCCCAAAAATGAATCTGCCCGTCATACAGCAATGATACAGTTGCGGGTTCCAGAAAATCTGCTAGAACCTACCCTAGAAAAACTGGCTAAACTGGGAACTGTGCAAAGTCGCAATATCACGGCTGTTGATGTAGCTGACCAAATTGTAGATATTCAAGCTAGATTAAGCAATTTGCAAAGAACAGAAAGCAATTTACAGAAGATTCTGGATCGGGCGGGTTCAGTTAGGGATGTGCTGAGTGTTTCTAAAGAACTGAGCAACGTGCGACAGTCAATAGAGCAAATTGATGCCCAGTTGAAAAACTTACAAAATCAAGTTACGTACTCTACGATCACATTGAACATAGAAGCAGCAGTGTCTGGTAGCGCCCCGCAGCGTGCTTTCGGTTCACAAATGCAAGAAGCCTGGAATAATTCCACTCACTCTTTGGCAGAATTCTCTGTTGGTTTGATGAAATTGAGTATTTGGTTAATTGTGTATAGCCCCTATTTGTTGATTTTGGCTGCTGCCATCTATGGTTTGACTCGCTGGCGGCGGAATGCACAACCTATCGCATCAACACCAGAATCGGGTAACTCTGATAGATTGGATTAGGGGGTTAGCGTGTAGGAGATTTGAATTTTAAATTGTTCTAGACTCCAGTGTGATTCAGGAGATTAGTAAATAAAAATTAAAAAATGAAAATTGAATATTTTGAATCTTCCATTTTTAATGAAAAATTAAACAGCCTCTGCTGTTTGTCCCCTTATCGCTTTATTCGCTTGTTATCTCTTCTAGAGGCTCATCATTTGTACTAATTAAGACTAAATGATGAGCCTCTAAAATGCCAAGATATGTAGCAGAAGCATATTTAAACTCTTATGCCAGAATTACGCCACTCGATCGCTCAGCACTACCACGAACGCACTAAGTACGACCCACAGACCATCGCCTCTAAGAATAAGGGGTTAGACTGGTCTAAGCAGCCGGTGCCGTTCAAAGAGTACAAAATAGGCTCTGCTTATGACCTCAAACCTTATATCCAAGAAAAACCCGAAGCATTTGTTGGTAACGCAGATGCTCAGTGGTGGCAGAGGTTGTCACGGCTGCTGTTTTGTAGCTATGGACTAACGGCAAAAATGCCTTCAATGGGAAGTGCGGTATATTTAAGATCTGCACCTAGTGCGGGTGGTTTGTACCCTGCAGAAATGTATGTTGTTTCCCGTGGCACAGAGTTATTGCCACCAGGACTGTATAACTACCAGTGTCGAACTCACTCGCTCATGCACTACTGGGAAAGTGATGTTTGGCAGAAACTGCAAGAAGCTTGTTTTTGGCATCCTACTTTGGAAAGTAGCCAGTTGGCAATTATTATTACTTCGGTTTTCTATCGTTCAGCGTGGCGATATGAAGATAGAGCATACCGACGCATTTTTTTGGATACGGGACACTTGTTGGGTAATATCGAGTTAGCTGGCGCTGTGACTAACTATCGCCCTCATCTTATAGGTGGCTTTGTGGATGAGACGGTGAACGAACTCCTATACATCGATCCCCAACACGAAGGAGCGATCGCAGTTGTTCCCCTAGCAGACTTGCTGGATATCAAACAAAACTTACCCACAGGACGAACCGCCTTACCTTCCGCCACTGAAACTAACTATCCTCACATTCCCGATGGTGAACTGCTGACGTATTTTCATTACCGTACACAGATTCAACCAGGGACAACAGGTAAGTTAAATTTGCCCGTAGTGAAAGAAAAATCTTTGGAAGATAAATATAACTTTCCTTTCTGTGAAAAAATTCCTACCGCCAGCAAGCCGATTGATTGGGGAAAAAAACTGGAAGGACTAGAAGTTACGATTCTCAAGCGGCGTTCTACTCGCGCCTACAGTGGTGAGGATTTAACCTTCGAGGAACTAAAAGCTTTACTCGATTTTACTTATCAACCTCAAAATTACATTGACCAAGGTTTTGATAATGTCACTGATTACTTTGACCTGAATTTAATAGAAACATTTATTGCTGTGTCTGGGGTAGAAGGTCTTGAGGCTGGCTGTTACTATTACGCACCTAAAGCGCAAGAATTGCGACAAATTCGTTTTAAAAACTTCAGAAAAGAGTTACACTTCCTCTGTTTGGGGCAAGAGTTAGGAAGGGATGCAGCAGCAGTCGTTTTTCATACAGCCGATTTAAAATCATCTGTGGGTCAGTACGGCGATCGCGTTTATCGTTATCTGCATATGGATGCCGGTCATTTGGGACAAAGGCTCAATTTAGCCGCGATTCGCCTTGGTTTAGGCGTCAGTGGTATCGGTGGATTTTTTGATGACCAAGTGAATGAAGTCTTGGGTATTCCTAGGGACGAGGCTGTGTTGTATATTACTACCTTGGGAAGACCGAGGTAAAATGAACCACTCAAACTAGTGGTTCATCGCATTAATTATGAGGGGTTTAAATAGTTTGTAGCAAGCGCTTTAGCGCTAAAGCGCTTACTACTATAATTAATGACATGAACCGCTAGCTTAACTGATGTACTCCCAGCAGCGCTTCACCTCGGCGATAAAGCTCACGAGCAAAATCAGTCCACATTCCCTGTCCCCAATATCGAAAACAACTGGTTTGCAATAATAAGTTGTACAGCAATGCTTCCTGATAATCAGAACTCTGTGTCACTGAAGCGTCTTGCTGCACGAGTGTGTCGTATTTTTCATGAAACAAAGCGCTCAGTTTCTTCATCGGATCTAAAACATTTTCGTAGCCTTGAACCCAACTTAAAGAATTTGTCCAAGAAGCACCATCCATGTGGAATTGATGGTCTGTTTCTTTTAATTCTGCTATTGCCTTTTCCACAGCTTCTGGTGTTGCCTTTTCTGTGTCTACTCGCTGCCAAATTTTGTGTTGCTGTACAGCTTGACAAGTCGGATAATCCTCAGGATTAGCACCAGCAGCCTCAATTAATTCCAAATATTCAGTACCATTGAGTGCAACCACTCCCGAATGATTACCTCCTGAATCGCGAATTTCATGATACACCCTAATCAAATCGCGGGGATATTCATTCATCATGACGCCGCCATTTTCCCCATCGGCTATTTGCGTAACTAAAGAAGGAATACTCACATTTCCAATTTGCTGTTTCCCTCTTCCTTTTGCCTCAAAATAAGGCTGCATTTGAGCCACTAATTTTGTATCGGAACCTTGGGTTTTAATTAATGCTGTGATGCTGATAGTTTCACCCTTGGAATTCCGAGCAACCAACCGATTGGGAATATATTTATCGTCATGGTGTAGCCCAGAACCATCCAGACGTTCTACCGAATGTTCTTGCACCATCAGCCAACGATATCCGCATTCTTTCAAAGCTTTGATATATTCAAACAGTGTATCTGGGTGATTGGGCAAGTGCATTTCTGGAGGAGAAAAGCCTTTCACTCGCTTTAGGGCATCATAGCCAAAAATTGCTGCAAAATAATGTTGCCACGCTTGAATATGTAGTTTAATGTCAGGAATTGGTGTGGAAGGAATAACCGCATGACTCCACATGGTTCCTAACCATTCAACATAAGGTTGGTACTGGGGATCACAGGTAATGCGTTTGAGGTTGTTGAGGATATCCTCTCGTCCCATTTGTCGTAATCCCCACAACAAATTACCCGAATAATCGAGCATAATTCGAGGATTGCAACCTTCACTCACGAGTTGGGGAATAAAATCTCCCATGCGGCTGTAGCACCAGGCAAATGGTTCTGCGTTGTGGTTATCTCCTTGGTTGGGATGTTCAAACATATACTGGAGATTACTGATGAGTTCTCCATTCGCACCAGCAGGAATTGTTGGTTGATGCATATGTAGGGCGCAAGCAAACCCAGCTGTGATATTTTGTAAGGATTGATTTGTGTTATTTAAAAACACAGGATTATCCTGTTGAACCACCGAACGAATTTCTGCTTCCCAGCCACAAATATTTGGCAATCCTGTCCGGAATTCTTCCAAAACAGGTAACTTCGCAAATGGTGTTGTTGCAGTCATAATAATTATCTCAATTTTTAGATTTTATTGAAAGAAGAAACCAGCAAGCAGAAGCGGTAACAGCAGAAGGACAGACGCAATCAAGACGAGAGTTCCCGGATCAATCTTAATTTGTGGATCGCGCATTTTACACTCTCTTGGATAAGAAATATTACAAACAACTCACTAAAATTTTTAGTATTTTTACTCAGTTACAGTTTGACTTAGATCAGAAAGCTAACACGATGTTTAGCAACTCAAACTTTTATTTGGCTCATCAGGTTAATAGTATACCTAGTGTAAGGTTTAATCAATAGCTTTTTAATTTATGACAAGAAAAATAATTTGAGTAAGTCAGTACATTTTTTGTACATATTTACCTAAGAGACCATTTATAAAGTAATTCTTAACTTTGTAGGGTGCGTTAAAGCGCAGCGCAACGCACCGAAATCAACGGTGCGTTACGGCAAAAATATTTATTTTCGCTATCTTTAGTCACCTTGTGCCGTAACACACCCTACTTAATATTTTGTTTATAAATAGCCTCTAACCTATTTTAAAATTAGGGTTTTATCTGATGATTGTAGAACCTTTCTGAAAGAGCAATTATAATTAATTTCATTCCAGCAAAATCATTAACTTTTAGAGTTGTCAGGAAAAGAATTGTGACTCAAGAACACTCAGCAAAATGGTGGGCAGTATTTATATGTATTGCTTTTATCGAAGCAGTATTGCTCAGTCTGTTAATTTCTAGACAATCGACTCCACTACTATTTGTAGCAATCATTGCGATCGCATTTCTGTTGTTTCTCATTCCTCAGCTTGATGAGGTTATTGCATTGACTTTTGATAGAGGAAAGCTAGAAAGTAAGATAAATTCCATCGGGAAGAAAGTCTCTACAACTAAGGCAAGAACTGACAAGCTAGTTTTATTATCTATGTCAAAATCGATGTATGATACTCTCAAGAAACTTGCAGCAGGAAGCTTTAGTCCTTATCAAAGAAGTGATGTTCTAGAAAGAGAACTTTATCACCTTAAGGATATAGGGTATATAGAGGTAGGTAGAATTCGTGACATTCCGTATGAAGGTAATAATCTTTCAGAATATTTGAAAGTAACAGATTCTGGTAAGCAATTTATCGAACTTCGTAAGAGTGTAGAGGAAGAAAGTAAAGGTTAATGTGAACTTGATTTCGTTAAGCCAGGGAAATCTACACTTAATTTTCTTCTAGTGTGACGATGACAACTTATATGTGGTTTGAGTCATGTAACTCACACCTCAAAGAGCGAAAAATTGCTTAACTACAGCACGAAATCCTGGCAATACAGGACTCGTTCATTAGACTTCTTGCATGAATAGGACTAAGTATATAGCGGTTTTGGTGTTGTATGAAATATAGCTGTTGTGGGGTGGGCATCTTGCCCGCCCTAATCTAGATGACAGGTGAGGACACCTGTCCCACAAGAAAATTAGAACTACAATGTATTGAATTGAGAACCGCTATGATTTGATTCGCGCAAGAGCTCTTAGCGCGTTCGCGAAGCGGGCACTCCGTGCGATCGCCTCAGGCAGCTCTTCTGGAGCATCGCGCCTCACAATCCAAAATGCGTTACCCTAGGATATGTAGTGCTGCAAATCACAAGTGTATAAAAGTAAAATTACCTACGTTTTCTTTACACTGACCTTACTCATTATCCTTAGCTGGACAACGATCGCAAAGCTACCAAACAGATTGACTTGCCAGCAATCAAATGTTATTCGAGCAACAGGTGAAAGACACTATATACATCCCGAGAAAATTGTGATTGAGCCTTGGCGGGGTGAACATCACGTTTATGCGATTTTCATGATTCCTGGTGGGTATCTCAATGATAAGTTATTTACAGTCACAATAAAAGGCGTTGGCAGTTTCTGCGGAGAACTTGATTTTGGTGGCACTACCGTTGCCTATGGCGTTACTGCCAAACCAGGACATTACCTGATGAAAGCATTATTCCTTAGTCGGGCTGCTGTTTGGCTCATTGCTCAAGGAAAGGGAGATGAGTTAAAGCAGCCAGCTAACTGGAGACTGGGTTATGGAAAGCTAGAAGAAAAATCTCGTACCAATTAACCCACTTTCCCGCGTTTCACAAACCCATGACTGCACGATAATGAGCTTCAATTTCAGCAACAGTCCCAGACTTGCGCTTTGTATGCCATTGACTGTGATTGAATAGTTGTTGCCGCAACTCATCCACATTAATAGTAGTCACTTTACCATCAGCGACTACCTGCTTGCCATTCACCCACGCACTGTGTACAACATTGCTGGGACGACCGAGAATTAATAAACCGATGGGGTCTGTACGCGGTAACAGTGATAAGCTGGTGAGGTCATACATCACCAAATCGGCTTTTTTACCAACGGTGAGAGAACCGAGTTTATCTGCCATGTTTAATCCCTTTGCACCACCCAAAGATGCCATCTCCACCGCTTGACGAGGTGTAATCCAATGCTGATAATCTAAATCAGTGACGTTGTGCAGCAGTGAACCGATTTTGATGGCTTCTAGTAAGTCTTGCGAGTCATTGCTCGATGCGCCATCACAACCAAAAGTCACGTTGACTCCAGCTTGAGAATATTTCAAAATAGGAGCAATGCCACTACCCAAACGCAAGTTACTTAAGGGGTTGTGGACAACTGTCGATTTGGTTTCGGCTAGGATGGCAATATCGGTGTCACTCAAGTGGACGCAATGAGCAAGGGACGTGCGATCGCTCAAATAACCAATACGCTTCAAATGTTCAACCGCACTACACCCGTATTTTTCTTGCGCTAATTTTTCTTGCGCTTTGGTTTCAAGTAGGTGAGAGTGACGGCAAAGATTATACTTATTGCTTAACTCACTACACCCCTCAAACAAGGCATCAGAACACAATTGTATTCCCGTAGGCGCAACTAAAATACTTATACCCTCATCCGGGCGATGAAACTGTCTGACTGCTTCTTCTATCAAATCCAGTGTAGCCTGTGTTGAGCGAAAATAAGGCTCGTGATTTTGCTCGGTTTCTCCAGATGGTATCCCAGCGGTGAGGGATTCATCTTGAATCAGGGGGGAGACAAAGGCGCGAATGCCAACTTCTTTATAAGCGCGAACGGCGGTAGCAATTGTTTCTAATTCTTTGCCTGGAATAAGGACGAGATGATCTACGACACTTGTACCACCAGTCAGTAGGGTTTCTACTGCCGTTCCCAAAGCACTTAGGTAAACTTTTTCTGTATCGAGGGGGACAAAGTCGTAAAGTTCAGCTAGCCATAATTCTAATGGAAAAGGTGGGATCGCTCCTCGTTGCCACATTTCCGAGGAGTGGGTGTGGGCGTTGAAAAATCCTGGTAGGAGGAGTTTATTTTCACCGTTAATTGCTGTACCGACAACCTCCAAGCTGGGTGCAATAGCGGCGATCGCCCCGTCTACAACCTGCACATCCACGGTTGCATAATCATCAACAGTCGCAATCAAAACATTTTGGATAGTAAAGTTCACGATTTTAACCTTGATTAAGTAATGAAACGTTCAGGAGATTTTCAAGCTACAAAATAAAGAATGGTGTTGGGTATTGGAATCTTATGAATCTACCTCTTCGGAATTTAGGAATTGCACCAAACGCATGGGCAGTCAACCATACGTTTGCAGATATCACTCGTCCTCCCCAGACCCCACAACCCGTTATCTTATCAACAGAAACCAAAACTCTGCGCCTTGACTTGGCAAAAGCTGCCATCCTCGTTATTGATATGCAAAACGACTTCTGCCATCCCGATGGCTGGTTGGCGCATATCGGCGTGGATGTCACCCCAGCGCGAAAACCCATTGAACCTTTACAAAACTTATTACCTCTACTTCGCGAGAAGGGTGTCCCCGTAATCTGGATTAATTGGGGAAACCGTCCCGACTTACTCAATATTAGTGCTAGTGTGCTTCACGTCTACAACCCCACAGGTGAAGGCGTCGGCTTGGGTGATCCACTGCCCAGTAACGGTGCTAGAGTACTTATGGCGGGTAGTTGGGCTGCGGCGGTGGTAGATGAACTCGAACAATTACCCCAAGATATTCGTGTGGATAAGTACCGCATGAGTGGTTTCTGGGATACGCCCCTAGATAGTATCCTGCGGAACCTGGGAAGGACGACACTATTTTTTACAGGTGTCAATGCTGACCAATGTGTGATGGCTTCGTTGCAAGATGCTAACTTCTTGGGATATGACTGCTTGTTAGTCAAAGATTGTACCGCCACAACTTCTCCTGATTATTGTTGGCTGGCGACACTCTACAACGTCAAGCAGTGCTTTGGCTTTGTCACCGACTCCCAAGCGATTTCAGTAGCACTTCAACAAAGTGCTGAGTAGTCCTGTTTGTTAGTTACTATTTAATCATGCAACAAACAATTGACACCTCAAAACTCAGGACTCGCAACTTAGAACTTTTATAAATAAGACATATAAGGAGATAAATAATGCGTACCACTAGTTGTGTAATTCCCGTTGTCAAGTCTCCTAAAGATTACCAAGCATATCGTATCAGTCCCGATGACACAAATCGCTTGGCAATTATCTTCGATACTGCAAGTGCAAATACTTCTTTGACTTGTTGCGTAGAAATTTTTGATGTTGATGGCAAAACACCGCCAAACCGTCATCAATGGGCGGTAGAAATGTTTTTTGTCCTTAAAGGAGAAGGAACCGCAATTTGTGACGGCAAAAGTGTGCCAATTAAAGCCGGAGATAGTTTGTTAGTCCCTCCTACTGGCACTCATATGGTTAAAAATACTGGTTCTAGTCGGTTATATACGCTGACTTTTATGGTTCCTAATGAAGATTTTTCGGAATTAATTCGTAGTGGTATACCAGTGGAGTTGGATGAGGAAGATATGGCGGTGTTGGGGAGAGTGGATCGGTTAATGCCGTATTGAGAAGATTAAAAAACCACAGATGGACACAGATGGACACAGATGTTTTTCTTATCTGTGTTTTTATTTTTTGTATGAGTGGAGTTGGTTCAGGAAGATATGATGGCGTTGCGGAGAGTGGATCGGTTAATGCCGTATTGAAAAGATTAAAAAACCACAGATGGACACAGATGGACACAGATGTTTTTCTTATCTATCTGTGTTTTTATTTTTTGTATCAGTGGAGTTGGAGCAGGAAGATAGGTTGGCGTTGCGGAGAGTGGATCGGTTAATGCCGTATTGAAAAGATTAAAAAACCACAGATGGACACAGATGGACACAGATGTTTTTCTTATCTATCTGTGTTTTTATTTTTTGTATCAGTGGAGTTGGAGCAGGAAGATAGGTTGGCGTTGCGGAGAGTGGATCGGTTAATGCCGTATTGAAAAGATTAAAAAACCACAGATGGACACAGATGTTTTTCTTATCTGTCTGTATCTGGGTTTATCTGTGTTTTTATTTATTGTATAATCCGCTTAACTTCAACTTTAGGATTACCAAAGTTCATAAGTAAACAAAGTTTGAGTCGAGCAGCTTTTAAGTAGCTAAGACACTGGGCAAAGTGGATTGACTCTAAAGTCTTGACTGCTTTAAGTTCTACCAGTACACAATCCTCTACTAGCAAATCAGCAAAATATTCTCCAACTATAATGCCATCATATAGTACTTCTATCCTGTACTGTTGTTTTACCCGCAAACCAGCTTTTCGCAACTCATGAGCAAATGCATTTTCATACACCTTTTCCAAAAATCCAGCACCCAAAACATTACTCACTTTATACGCACATCCAAGAATTTTCTGCGTAAGTTTATCAAAATCATCTGTGTCCATCTGTGTCCATCTGTGGTTTAATTAATTCCTGGATCATAACCATGCTAAAAATCCATATACGCAGATCCAAGAATTTTCTGCGTAAATCTATCAATATCATCTGTGTCCATCTGTGTCCATCTGTGGTTTAATTAATTCCTCGATCATAACCATGCTCAAAGTTCATCCCAAACAAACGGCATCCATGCTGACACGTGATGGTGTACGATTGGATGCAGACATCTACCGCCCCGATGCTGAAGGCAAATTTCCCGTGTTATTAATGCGACAACCCTATGGTAGGGCGATCGCATCTACTGTTGTTTACGCCCATCCTAGTTGGTATGCTGCTCACGGCTACATCGTAGTTATTCAAGATGTCCGGGGACGCGGTACATCACAAGGAGAATTCAAACTCTTTGCCCACGAAATTGAAGATGGAGAATATACAGTAAAGTGGGCAGCAAATCTACCAGGAAGTAATGGCAATGTGGGGATGTATGGCTTTTCCTATCAAGGAATGACTCAACTATATGCTGCTGCTGCCAAACCAAGCGCCCTAAAAACAATTTGCCCCGCTATGATTGGCTATGATTTGTATACAGATTGGGCTTATGAAGGAGGCGCTTTCTGCTTACAAAGTAATCTCGCTTGGGCAATTCAATTAGCTACAGAAACAGCCCGCATAAGAAAAGATGAAAAGGCTTATCAAGCGTTGTTTGCTGCTTCTCACAATCTGCCTTTGCATGATCCAATTCCCACTGATCCAGAAATCTTGAAGAATTTTGCCCCAGACTCGTTTTATCACGAATGGTTGGCACATTCTCAACCCGATAAATATTGGGAAAAACTTTCCCCCAAAAGACACCTCAAAAATGTTGATTTGCCCATGTTCCACATTGGGGGATGGTTTGATACGTACCTGCGCGGCACTCTAAATTTATATAAGGATATGGCGGCAAGAAGCGCATACCGACAACAACTTTTAGTCGGACCTTGGGCACATTTGCCTTGGAATCGCAAAGTGGGTGCGGTTGACTTTGGTGTCAACGCGGGGAGTCCTGTAGATAGGATGCAATTATGCTGGTTTGACCAGTTCCTTAAAGGTGTGGATACAGGATTACTGAATGAGTTGCCTATCTCGCTATTCGAGATGGGAAGTAATTTATGGCAACGTTTTCCCACTTTATTTAAATTAAACGGGCGATCTGCTGAAAGCAGCAGCGCTTCGCTATCGTATTTTTTGTCAACCACTGGACTTGCTAGTATCAGCGAAGGCGAAGGCATTCTCACCACAACTTGTCCGGAAACTTCCACCGATGACGTATTAGTTCATGACCCTTGGCGACCCGTTCCATCATTAGGTGGTCATGCTGGAATTCCTGCCGGTTGTTTTGACAGAACGCATATCGATTGCCGTTCAGATGTTTTAACTTATACGACTGAACCCTTAGAAACAGATCTGTCTTTGGCGGGTGATGTTGTAGTTGAAGTCTATTGTATGTCCGACAAACCCAGTTATGATTTATGTGCAGTGCTGTCAGAGGTTTACCCTGATGGACGAGCCTACAATTTAACCCAAGGTTATCTTCGTTGCTCAGACGGAACTCATCGCATCAAAAGAACAATTCAATTGCAGCCAACTTGTGTGAAAATTCCTATAGGTCATGCCTTCCGTTTGAGTTTGAGTGCAGCGTGTTTCCCCGCTTATGCCATGAATCCTGGAAATAATTCAGCGTTCGGTATAGATGCTGAAATAATCACATTGATGGTGAGTTGCGGCGGTGAGAGTTCATCGCAAATTTTATTACCTGTCGTACCATCATCTTGATTCATCTGCGCGGAAGGGTGGGTGTTTTTTTGGACTGAAGTTAAAAAATTGCTGAACATCTCATGACACAAGACTTTGGGCAGTTCTTAACCAATTTATCATCCGCGCAATCTCTCAAAAGCTTGCCAATTCAAGGTTTTTGCTTGTATGATGTAGAAGAAATTTTGAGACTTGTGCCTGAAAACGGTATTTTTTTACCCATCCGCGCAACTGAACCTAGAAAAGTAAATATAGTAAGCATTTCTGGTGCCTGCAGTTACAATTACCACGAATCCCTATTAGGGATTGAAACACCTTCCGCTTGTAGTTAGTGCAACACAACGCTTTGTTACAATTACCACGAATCCCTATTAGGGATTGAAACTCCTGCTTCTAAGTTCTCAAAAAACTCCCGGTTAAGTTACAATTACCACGAATCCCTATTAGGGATTGAAACGCGTAAATGACATCACTATCAACCCAGCAACCGCCACAATGTTACAATTACCACGAATCCCTATTAGGGATTGAAACATGATGCAAGCGATCGTACCGACAGAAGTTCAAAAGTTACAATTACTACGAATCCCTATTAGGGATTGAAACCAGAAATTCTGTGTCGATGGTCGCTAATCCCGTAGGTTACAATTACCACGAATCCCTATTAGGGATTGAAACTTAGTTGACGATGACGAGCAGAAATATCTCTCACGTTACAATTACCACGAATCCCTATTAGGGATTGAAACAGTTGCGATCGCACCTCGTGAATTGGATAAACCCAGTTACAATTACCACGAATCCCTATTAGGGATTGAAACTTTACTTTGGGCAACGGGTCGGGCAACTTTCTCACGTTACAATTACCACGAATCCCTATTAGGGATTGAAACGTTGGGGATTTGTGTAGGGGTAGTGGGTGCGGGTGTTACAAGTTCCACGAATCCCTATTAGGGATTGAAACGACGATCCTAGTAGAATATCTTCAATTTGCTGGGGTTACAATTTCCACGAATCCCTATTAGGGATTGAAACTCCTTTTAATGATAGTAATGATAGATGCATCCCGTAGTTACAATTTCTCCGAATCGCTATTAGGGATTGAAACGCTTCAGATGAAGCAGGAACTTGGCGGTGGAGCGATCGCAGTTACAATTTCTCCGAATCCCTATTAGGGATTGAAACATTGCAAGAATGTTGTTTTGTACGCGTATTCCTGAGTTACAATTTCTCCGAATCCCTATTAGGGATTGAAACGCCAAAAATTGTGTTTTGCCTGTGCCTTTAGCGGATTTGGTTACTTGCAGATTCTCAATTGTGAGATATAGTTCTTCATCAGCTCGGAGTATCGCTAGTTGCTAGTGCTATTTTTAACTTGCAGATTTTCAATTGTGAGATATAGTTCTTCATCGGCCATTTGACTGTCGTAATCGATGTTAATTTGGGTTGGGTAGCCGAGTGTAGAATTGTACTGCACAGTCAGGCTGGATGCTTTGTTGGCGATCGCATCGTTAATCACATCAAAAAGCCTGGGTATTGTATCATATTTTTGGAAGAGTTCTGGGTTAACTGGTTGACCAGTGGCAACAGAAGTGACAGAAGCCGTTCTGCCGTTACGCACTTTAATGATGACTGGTCCTCTAGCTTCGGTTGTACAGAAGCAACTCCTAGTTAGTGTATAGCGGTAGTTCGAGATATTTTGCTGATTCCACAACTGTTGATTAATCTTTAATTGTCCTAAATTTGAGTCAGCACTCTGTGATGATTGTGCTACCTGTATGGGAGATTTCGACATTATTGGTGTGTTCAAACCTAGAGACATTACTAAACCCGCACCAATAACAATAGGCAAGCGCAACTTTATCCATTGAATTTTCAAGGTTTTGAGCATTTGGCAAACTCCTCGGGGTTCTCGCCCTCGCTTTGTGCTTTATGAGACACTTACAAAATTAGGGTTTAATAATTTGTTTGTCAAGTTAGCTTTGCAACTCTATACGCGCTTTTTGTACTGCCAAAGGTTCAAATTTACACAAATTACTATCAGAAATTCTAACTACGTAGATTGTACGTACTTTGTAATCACAAAAAACAAATCCCGAAAAGTGCATACATCGGGAAAACCTAGGGTACCAGGCTGCATACTAAGCCTGTCTTGCCATTGGTCAGGAAAATCAGATTTACCTTCGCGGCGAATACCATGACCAACATATAGGTTTTTTGAGTCAGGATAGTATTTACCATAATAACTATTATACAGCGAGAGTGAGCGTTCTTCCTCCCGGTCAAGGAACATAATCATGAAGGCATAATGTGTATCCGGTTCTAATCTTAATCGCTCACCTTTAAGCTGCCATTTCATGTATTGGTCTTTTTTAAGGTCGTTTGGTAGTTGACCTGTTGCATAATACATAGATTGATACGATTCACCTTCGAGGTAATCGTCGAGTTCTGGAGACGTCTGTCGGTCAAATTTACCGACGAAACCAGGAGTCCCGTGGTTGTTCAAATGCGGTTCACCCGTGACTTTGAAAAACTCAATACCTACCCTAGCACCGGGAGTATTTCGCTCAACTTCATTTGGTCCCACGCGCAGGTAAACAGCATCGACTGTAAAACCTTTGTCATCAGTGAGGAAAGTTTGCCCGAGATCGCGATCGCGTTGCTGATAAGTTTCACCGTAAACGGTTCGGTTTCCAAAAACGGTTCTGCTGTTGGCAGGATACTTGTTATCCTCAATTATTTTATTCTTTTCCAAACGAATGCTTGTGGCTCCACCTGGATCTCCCTCTAAGTAGTGAATCATCACAGAGGAATTGGTGGCAGGATTTGGTACAAATGAACTCTCATCCGATGAAGAGATGACAACTTGTCCCTGCACGACTCCAGATTGCCCAAAACTGGGTAATCTAAACCCTAAAATGAGAATGGTCAGCAGAAATATTGTGAAAAATTTCATTGTATAAATACTACTATGATCCGAGAAGCGCAAAGCCTTACAGGTGTAAAAAAGTTGCGTTGCTTCAGGGATTTTACCTTATTTTGCTCCTTTAGACTTTATCCTTTAAATGACCAAACTCATTGAATACGAACAAGCCAGTGACGAAGTACGTGTGGTATACGATGACATCCGCGCCACTCGTAAGACTGACTATATCAACAATTTCTGGAAAGCCATAGCCAATCATCCTCCTACCCTACAGCGAACATGGGAGACGGTGAAACAAGTGATGACTAGCCCTGGCGAACTCGATCCGCTGATGCGCGAGCTGATTTACATTGCTGTAAGTGTAACGAATGGCTGCGAATACTGCATCGCCTCGCATACAGCAGGGGCTTATGCCAAAGGTATGAGCGATGCTATGTTCGGCGAACTGATGGGAATTATTGCTACGGCAAATACAACCAATCGCCTCGCTAACGGCTATCAAATTCCAGTAGACGAGCAATTCAAGAGCTAGGAGCTTAGATTCCCGACTTCTTTTAAGAAGTCGGGAATCTTGTTGTTGTATAATCAAAAAGGATTTTGAAGAAAAGTAAATTTCATCAATAATATCTATATTAATAAAGAAAAAAACTCCCGATTTTAGTAGGATATCGGGAGGGCTAAGTGAGTGAGTTCTGGCCACGATTGGAAATGTGGTGTTTTATAAATGTGGTGTTTTCTGTCTGATGTTAAACACTAAATTCTGAATATTTACTAACTTGGCTGTTGAAGAGTAAGTCACTTAAAAAAGAACGTGCGTATTCTAAAGGAAGATGCCTGGGCTTACCCTGAAATACAATTTGGTACTCATTGCTGTCTGGACCATCGCCATATCCAGAAATAAGCTTGCGGTGAAAAGCTTCCTCAGCAAGATGTTCAACTTCTTTTTTGAGATCAGCTTTTACGCTACTCATACTTGCCGTCTCCTTAATTCTTTCTGACGTTTACTATTTATAAAATTTACTAGTGTCTAATTGCACCTTTCAAAGGTTATATATTTTAGCTATAGCAGTTCTATTTAATTCGTGAATTCACCTGCAATTTAAATTATTGACACACAGCACTTAGTATAGAGACGTGACTATACCTTTAGATAGCTGAAAATATTTGGCAATATGGGTAAAATTAGCAGGCGTAAGCGTTGCAATTGATGCTTAAGTAAACCGCAAAACATAGGTGTAGCTTAGGGTTGAGCGATCGCTTGCCAAACGATACTTAACTAAATAGACAGTAAATACGTCTGGGGAAACACAAGTACACGTCACGGTAGTTGCTACCCTACAAGAAGTCGCCCTTTGGGCGTCTACAACGGAAAAACCCGAAAGGGTGCACTACCTCAAGATTCCAGGGTGTTTAGCCGAAGGTCTAGAATCAATGGTTCAAGATAGAATCACCGATGCGGTTCGCATTAACGCAAGAAAAACTGATGCATTCGATGTTTTCAAATTTAAGCATTACATCGGACCAAATCCCTATTTGGATATAGGGGCGCTAGTATTTGATTTTGCTGTGACTGGAAATGGCAGACCTCTGCCGATTGAGGATTACGTCGAAATAATTGGCGATCGCTACCCACAGCTGCGCGACGAAACATACGATTCCTATGCTCATTTGTTTACCCGCACTCTGTCAGAAGTAGGTAAGCTGGATATGGGTTTGCACCTCGACCGTTGGAGTATCAAACCATATGAAAATTATGCAACCTGTGCTGTACAATCGCTTCACGAACGTACGACTCGAGGTGTACTTTACTTCGTCTGGGATTGGTTTGAAGCCATAACCCAAGATGAAGACATTAGCTTTGAGGAGCAAGTTTCGACGCTTCAAAGTAAATTCCGGCAATCTGTCTACGGTGGTCCCACAGTTTACGCCTTATTGCGAACATCTCACAAAAAAGGTATTCCCACCTTCTATCTGTGGGAAGAAGGACTGACGCAATACGGCTACGGAAAAAAACAAGTGCGCGGTGTCGCGACGACATTTGACTCTGATAGTCATCTAGATTCCGAATTAACCACCCGCAAGGATGACTGCAAGGCATTTTTAAGAACTTTGGGCTTCCCAGTGCCAAAAGGTGATATTGTCCTCACGGAAAGAGAAGCCGTTGCAGTTGCAAGAGAAATTGGTTACCCAGTCGCAGTCAAGCCTGTAGTCGGTCATAAAGGAATTGGAGTGACGGCTGAAGTGCGAGATGACGAGGAAGTCGAATCTGCTTTTGATCGGGCGGTTAAAGCAATTCCAGAAAACGAGTCAACACGCGTCATCGTTGAGAAAAGCATTGCTGGGGCAGATTTTCGCTTGTTGTGTGTCAACGGCAAATTTGTCGCCGCCACTGAACGGCGTCCTGCATGGGTTGTAGGTGACGGGTACTCAACTATTGACGAGTTAATCCGAAAGGAAAACCGAAAACCCGGACGATGGGATACGCCTACCTCAGCAATGAGCAAAATTCAGTGCGACGAGGCGATGGAACAATACCTTGAACAACAGCGCTTGTCATTGGACAGCGTACTTGAGCAAGAGCAAAAGGTTTATCTTCGCAAAGTCGCCAACCTTTCGGCTGGAGGTGTGAGCATTGATGCTACCCGCACCGTTCACCCCGACAATATTATCTTGGCGCAAGACATTGCTCAGCACTTCCGCCTTGTTTGCCTCGGTATTGATGTCATTGCCCGAAATCTGAGCGAATCTTGGAAGTCAGGCGACTTTTCCATTTTGGAAATCAACGCCGCACCTGGTATTTTAATGCATCTTAACCCTGCTATTGGTGAAAGCGTTGATGTGCCTTCGCATATCCTGGAAACTTTCTTTAAGTCGGGTACAGATGCCAGAATACCAATCCTCACCTTCAACCACGTCTCAGTTCACGACCTCCAAGAAACAATTGACCACATTCTTTTGCAACATCCTGACTGGACAATAGGCGCTGTCTGTCGTGACGCTATTTTCATTAATCGCTCCGAAAAAATCTTGAGTAAAGATTACAACAGTAACCTCCAAACTCTACTGCGTAATCCCAAACTTGATTTGCTGATTGCTGAATACGACGAAGACGTCTTGGAAAAAGAGGGAATGTTTTACTTTGGAAGTAACATGGTCGTTTTAGACAATCCTTCTGAAACTGAGATGATCTTGGGGCGGGACGTTTTTGATGACTCAACTGTTGTTATTAGAAATGGAGACAATATTTCCATTAGACGCCAAGGTTTGATTGAGCAGTATACTCTTGGAGCAGATGAACCATTTACACGGGTTTATTTGAAAGAAATCGGCACCATTTTGTAAGGTCAATCATTCCAATGGAGTTCAAACTAACGGTGCCATGCAGTGCAGTTAGTTTGAACTTCATCTTTCACCGTTATTGTGACAGTAGATAGCGCGGCTGTTCATACCAGCCATGTGACCAAAACCCACTGTCAACCCAAAAAACCAAGCCAGCAGAAAAGTCCACCTACGTGGACTTTATTTGTGTAGTAGCGATTTATAATCGCCCAATTATTTTCAAATTTCTTATAAATGATTTAGCGTTGCTATACAAAGTTTTGATGGGAGCACATTTGCTCATGTTGGAACCATTTTTCTGACATAGCAAAATCCAATCCCCATTACTTATGATTGGTGCATGACTCGTGCATCAGTTCAAAATGCTGGCATTTATTTAATCTTGTTCGATGAAAATGATTTGCGTAAGTCCTGTCCTCTACAAGTCAGGGTTCTCTCGTTGAGCGGCAACCCCATGCCTAAAAGGCAGGGGCTTGCTGATTGACTCACCTGACCAGACTGCTCGTTTAAGGCAAGAGTTTAAGACCCACTTCAGAATGCTTGCTAGTTCTGAACCCTGGAACCGAACGATTAAACAGGCTTACGGAGAATAAACCAGTGTCGTTCGGAAAGTACCGACCTTAAACAATGTCGTTCGCGCAGCGTCTCCCCTTGGGAGAAGCAAACATTACCTGTAAAAAGGATGCAGCAATGCAAAATTATGTTTTTGTTATTGACCAAAACAAGCAACCTCTTAACCCGATTCCTCCAGCACGAGCTAGAGAACTGTTAACAAAACAAAAAGCCGCAGTGTTCAGAATGTATCCGTTTACTCTGATACTCAAACACGTAGTTGACAACCTAGCACCAAGACCACTAGTGATCAAGCTTGACCCCGGTAGTCGATTCACGGGTATTGCGGTTCTTGATCAGGATAAGGTTATTTGGGCGGCTGAGTTAGAACATAGAGGGTGGCAAATTAAGGATTTTTTGGAATCAAGACGTTCATTGCGTCGCAGTCGCAGGAATCGCAAAACTCGCTATCGTCAACCGCGTTTTGATAACCGTAAACGTCCACAAGGGTGGTTACCTCCATCTTTAATGCATCGTGTTCTTACGGTTGAGACTTGGGTAAAGCGGCTTTGTTTGTACTCTCCCATTATTCAAATAGCGATGGAATTAGTCAAGTTTGACACTCACAAAATGCAAAACCCAGAGGTTGATGGTGTTGAATATCAGCAGGGCGAACTCGCTGGGTATGAGGTGCGGGAATATCTTCTACAGAAGTGGGGGCGTAAATGTGCGTACTGCGATAAAGAAAATGCACCACTCCAGGTTGAACATATTCACCCAAGGTCAAAAGGCGGTAGCAATCGCGTCAGCAACTTAACTCTTAGTTGTGAGCGGTGCAACGCGAAGAAAGGAGTCAAACTTGTTGATGAATTCCTTAAAAAAGATCCTGTTCGGCTAGAAAGAATTAAGCGGGAAGCCAAGCAACCACTAAAAGATGCTGCGGCGGTCAATGCAACTCGTTGGGAATTGTTTCGCACATTGAAGAATATTTTGCCTACAACTACTGGAACGGGCGGACAAACAAAGTTTAACCGCACTCGCTCATGCTTGGAAAAGCAACACTGGATTGATGCGGCTTGTGTTGGGAATATCGAAACAATTAAGTTACTAACCCAACAACCATTACGCATTAAGTGTACTGGTTGGGGAACCCGTCAAATGTGTGGTACTGACCGTTACGGTTTCCCAACTCGTCATCGTGAACGCAAACAAGTTCATTTTGGTTTCAAAACTGGCGACATTATTAAAGCTGTTGTACTTTCCGGGAAGAAAGTTGGGGAATACGTTGGTCGGGTATTATGCCGCAAAACTGGCAGTTTTGATATTGTCACTAAAGCAGGTCGTATTGCGGGTATTAGTTACAGATTTTGCACACCAATTCAACAAAAAGATGGTTACTCTTATGGTTTTTAAGATATCTGGACGGCGAATAAATTCGCCTGTTTGCTCCTGGCAGCCATGTTTAGAAAACAGGGGCTTCCGCCACGAGGAGGTTCGGTGATTTTTGTCTTGTGGGTATTGGTAAGCGATCGCTCAAAATCCTATCTAACCTTGTTGACAATGTCCAGCAAACCATTCCGCAACAGGTGCAAAATGTGAACTAAAATAAGCAGCAAATTCCTACAGCTAAACATTACAAGGAGTCCAAATCATGTCTTTTTTTCCGATTGCTGATATTTCTGAATTTTTCTCTACCATTAATCAAGAGCTTAAGGAAGATTTAAATTCAAACCTTCCTGAAAGAAAGACCTCAGCCCTCAATCGTCTTCGCGAGTTACTCCCTAGCATTTTTGACCTTTCTTACATTAAGCATGCGATCGTGCCTTCTTTGGTTACAAGTGTTTATCAAGGAGAACGGCTATCTCTTCCGATGCTTGATGAGGAAAGATTCAACAAGGAGAACGCCCTACCCTATTACTTTTGGGGACTATTATATGACAACTGGGAACCGAATAAGGAAGAGGATGGGCTGTCGGTATTTATCCAAGGTTATGAAAACCGTGGCGACGATAATCGTAGAAAAAGGATTTACTATTCAGCTCTTACCCCAGATTTATATCGCCCCATGTATGGGGACAAGGTAGTTAAATTTTTTGATCAGCTCTTTGACGAAAAGAACGCTGGTAAACCCTTGATGCGTCAGTACCTAGATAACTATTTCGACCTGTACTGGGATCTACACCTTGGTGTCAAGGGCGATGCGATTCCGCCAGAGGTTCGGGAGATAGGGGAAAGTTTCAACACTGTCTTAGCCTATCGGGACCCAACCATGGAAATTGTCTACAAAAATTATATGAAGGTGCGTGATCTGCGCAACTTCTTGAAAGAGTGGATTGATCAAAGAGTCGAAGACGTGATCAGGAGAAATGTAGCAGATCCCCAGAAGACGTTCGTGTACTACTGGATCAAGAATGGTGAAGAGGGAGAGGATTTCAGGCGCAAAGATGTTGTTTTCGAGTGCTTCCATAATTTTGTTGCCTTGAGTCAGTGGGGCAATACTATCTACAACATCATCTCTAAACTCAGCAAGAACACAGGAGACTCCAACATCCGCGCATGGTTTAAAAAGACGATGGAAAGTGATTATGACCAGGCGAACGGTTCCCCTTTTACTCCCCTCGACCGATTTATGATGGAGTTATTTCGCACGATTTCGCCAAACGGTGGCAGCGTCTCTGCTGTTCAAGAAGTCAGAGAACCACTATACGATAGATACGGCTACGTTATAAGCCCTCATAAAGCGACCAGTGAAGACCCACGACACTGGGAGAACCCAACGGAATTCAATCCCGATCGCTACAAAGATGCACCCACCAGCGACCAAATTGACTCAGCCAAATCTAAAGAAATCGGATTTGCCCGATGTCCCTTCCACAAAGAGACATTCAAGGTGAAGGACGGTAGAAATGCCGAACTAACCAATAGTGCATTTGGCACCGTTTACGGCATTGTCGATGACAAAGCATATCCTGTATGTGACTATGCTGGCTACGCGCCTTTCGGTTTTGGATACCGTCGTTGCCCTGGCGAGTTGTTCACAATTGAGGTGTTGAAAGATTTCTTAACAAAGGTGTGGAACTCCAAAATCGAGTTCGAGAAACTCGACCTACAAGACCCGCAAAAGCTTCCCATAGGACCAACAGCAGTTATTGATGACAATATTGGATTCACTAAGTCGATGTCATGAGCCACACCAGCTCCTTCTAGGATGTTGTTGGTGTAGAAACAAACTTCGATTTGTAGGGTAGGCAATGTTATCATTCCTCACCTGAAATCTTGCAAGAGTTGCAACAGTGAGTCGCCAGAGGCTCCAAACCCTCGTTACCAGGTTGAACCTGGTAACGAGATATTAGAGCCAGAGGCTCTTGTTGGGTGCAAGATCTGAGTCACCGCTTCTAAAAATCTATGCATATCTACCTACAAGTCGGCAAATCTGTACAGATGGAACTTGGCGGTTTATGTTCTGCCTATATCAAGCGTCAAGAGACTTACCGATTGCTCAGTTTGACCTGATACTCCCAGTTAGAGACCATCAAAAATGACGGAGGACTTAACATATTGATTTTTTAATAATTAGTTTGTGCCAAGTGTTTCATGGTTTTCACACCAAGTAAGCTTTTGCATCCCGCACTAATCAGGCGTTAGTTTATTATACAATGAGAAATGCGCTTTTTCCGCAAGAATCTAGGCAATAATCCAGATATCTGCTTAGATTTGCACCTAGATTATTGAGCAGCAGCTAACCCTACGTTGAATTTGTCATTGCGAGGAACGAAGGAAGCCATCCCAAAAGTTATTGCCAAACAAACACTTTGGCTTCGTATGGTCCTATGTCAGTTATAATGCCATCGTCGCCAGCTTCCACATCATAATTAGCTGTCCACTCGTGCCATGTACCACCACTAGGGAAGTTCGGAACGTGATAGCCAGCAAGGAAATTTTCTGAGAAATTCGCCACAACCACAACACGAGAACCTTCATCATTCCATCGGCTGTAAGCAAACACTTTTGCCTCTGGATTTTCGTGGATGAAGTCAATATTTTCTGTGTAAAGGGCATGATTTTGTTTACGCAGGCTAATTAAGCCTTTGTAGTATTCAAATAAGCCGCGATTTAGGTCATTGCCTAGCAATCCCCATTCAATTTTTGATGACTCTTGTGTTTTTGGCTTGTACTCGCCAAACTCTTGTCCCATCCAAATCAAAGGCACACCAACGGTTGTCATCAGAATAGCAACTCCCAACCGAATGCGCCTAAAAGCTTCTTCGTCAAAAATCTCGCGGTTCCCCAGTTCCACCATTAGGCGATCGTGGTCGTGGTTTGTTAAGTAATTTATAACATTCGTAGCACCCATGAAGCCTTGGCGCTTAGCGTCGATGACATCTTTAAGTTGCTCTAAATCAAAGGTGTCACCGCATAGGTGTGGCACAATTGTATGCAGAAAACTGTCGTGCCAGCATCCATCCATCGGTCCATCTGCATTGGTGATACTGGAAGTTTCAGGAATGTGTTCAGCAATATTGTAAAAAGGCTTCATGCTAGCAGTTTTTTTAGCTTCTTGCACAATCCAGTGCATGAAGTCGTAGTTAGCAATTTGCCGCGCTGCATCGTAGCGAATGCCGTCAACGTGATATTCTTGAATCCAAAAACGTACCGTATCACCAATAAATCTACGCGCAGGATAGGTCTCTAATTTTTCATCGTAGAATTCATAATTAAATTCAGGTCCCCAGCTATTATCAGGGTCACGGGGAGAGTGATGATACCAATAATCGTGGTCAATTTGTGTTAATGGACTTGATGATTCTGAATGGTTATAAATACCGTCGATGATAACGCGAATTCCTCTGGCATGGCACTCATCAATTAAGTTTTTCAACTCTTCTGTAGAACCATAACTTGATTCTGTGGCAAAGAAGTGACGCGGGTTATAACCCCAACTATAATCGCCTGGGTATTCTTTGAGTGGCATCAACTCAATAGCGTTAATTCCCAGTTCAGTAAGGTAATCTAACTTTTCAACAACGTGCTTATACTTTCCTCGCGTGTAAGGGTCATCTTCACCACCAGAAAAGTCAGCAACGTGTAGTTCATAAATGACTAATTCGTGGTCTGCGGGTAGGGGTTTATCGTCATGTTGCCAAACATAGGTATCAACAATTCTTTCCCCGTCTTTTATCCGTACGATACCGTTATCATGTCCACTTGATTCATCAATATCAGTGGCGTAGGGATCTGTCACATCAACCCATTGATTTGGTTCAAAAAACCACGATTTTGATTGAACGCGGAATTTATATTGATAAACACCATCCTCTAATTCAACAGTTGTGCGAAAATAACCATCGTCACCTTTTTCCATGGGGATTTCTTCCCAATTGGAAAAAGAAGCAATTAATGCAGCGGCTTCGTTGTAGGGCGCAAATAAATTAAATTCAATTGGCTTTGCCATAGAAGTCTATCGAGATACAAGACGGTGATGTGCTAGCAAAAAAGCATAAAAAGATTGCTAACGGTGAAATGATTAATTGCTTTTAGCTATTAATCATTTAGAAATTAGCAATTCTTAAATTATTTATGCCAGATATCAACATTTTCCAATGACTAAATAAATTAGCCAATCACCCTATAGAAATAATAAAGTATTGTATACCTCTATCTTAAGGTTGAATTTTTATAAAAGCTGTATTCTAATTTTATTGCTTAATGAACTATAACTTTTAAAGTCTCTATATAATGAATAATGAACCGTAAATGTACGCAGCAAATATTAATAGCAAATCTCTATGAAGTTGAGCTTAAGGCTACGTGAACAACAAGATTCCCGACTTCTTAAAGAAGTCGGGAATCTCAGCATGCGCGATTTATGCCCTCGCGCAGGCACTTTCACACAAATGTGCGGAGGATTGCTATAACAGTGGTGCCGTACTTTCGGCTTTAACGCACCCTACAATTTCATGTTTAGTTTATTTTTAGTAAGATGAAAAATTTGACATAACATATATGTTCCATACTCTTAAAAGCTTGTTCATAAAGCTATAGAAAAATTGTTAGTGAGAAGTTAATAACTCCTCACTCGTGACTTTTCATTGATAACTGAAACTGGAATTCTCAGGATTGGCTGTTGTTTTTGTAACTAGCAACAGCTGCCCTAAGATGACCTTGGTATTTTGATAGGAGTTGTAAGCCCTCTTCTTTTTCCAACCCAGTCCAATGCATCAACAGTGCTAACTTTACCCATTTGCCACTACGTTCTAATAAGAAACCAGCGGCTTCTCGACTTAAACCTGTGAGGTCTTGTAAAATACGCAAAGCGCGATCGCGTAACTTTTGATTTGTTACCGCCACATCCACCATACGATTGCCATAAACTTTACCCAACTGCACCATTACACCCGTAGAAAGGATATTTAAGGCGAGTTTCGTCGCCGTACCAGCTTTTAGGCGAGTTGAACCAGCAAGTATTTCTGGTCCAGTCAACAGGCGAATATCAATATCAGCATCACAGGTGACTTGTTCAGCAGGGACACAGGCTATAAATATAGTAGTCGCACCCCGGCTACGAGCAGCACTCATTGCGCCGTGGACAAAAGGCGTTGTCCCCCCTGCTGTAATCCCAACGACGACATCAAGTTGCGTGACTTGTCGTTGAGCGATCGCCGCTTCACCATCTTCGGCGTTGTCTTCCAAATCTTCGGAACTGCGTACTAGTGCGCCTGCACCCCCAGCAATAATTCCTTGTACCATCTCTGGGGGTGTACAAAAAGTAGGTGGACACTCTGCAGCGTCTAACACTGCTAACCTACCACTTGTCCCTGCTCCAATATAAAACAGGCGTCCTCCGTGTTGCAATTGTTCTGCAATGCGTTCAATCGCTTCAGCTAACTGAACTTTAGCAGCAGCTACCGCAGCCACTGCCTTTGCGTCTTCCTGATTAAACAGTTCCACCAATTCAACACAACTGATTTGGTCTAGGTTTAGACTATCAGGATTGACCTGCTCTGTTAAAAGATACCCGCGCCCCTGCAAGTTCATCATTTGTCCTTTGTCCTCTGTCCGTGGTCATTTGTCCTTTGTCCTCTGTCCTTAGTAATGACTCATGACTCATGACTCATGACTAACGACTCTCTACAATAACCCTTCTAGTTTGCGCCGAATGCTGTCTAGTTCTGAGTCAGATAATTCTGGTTTTTCCGGCGAGTTCTGGTTACGAGGGAAGGTTTCCTCCGCAACGTCCTCTTCGGATTCTGGTTTCCAATCGGTTTCTTCAAGGTTGATTTCCGGGGGAATTGCCAAACCACTGTCAGTTGGGACAATTTCCCAGTCATAGTCCGCACTTTGACAAAATTCCTTGATTTCCTCAGAATCAAACGCTTCTACGGTGGGTGTGGGGAAATCTTGAGCTTCAAGCATGAGAGCATAGCGTGCAGCGTCGTCTTCTGACTCGAACATCAGAACTTTATTGCGATCGCCCACTTGAATTGTGTGAATTCCCTCATTTTCTGTGCGGGCGTTAAACAGTAATACAAAAACACGCATGGGTGTAATCATCTAATCTTCCATCTTGGATCTATTCGTGACATCTCCCGGCGCTGACTCTACGAGTACAGCGCGGGCTTCCCAATCTTACGGTTGGGCTTTCCTGCTTCATTGGTCGCGCCTAGACTTGCGTCCCCGGCGGACGTTACCTCCACAGGCAGCTTGACTGCGAGTCCCGCAGCTGCAAGACCCCTCTGTTCTACCACCATAGCGGCAGCAACATCACGGTCTGTTGTATATCCACACTCATGGCAAACATGAACACGTTCAGACAGCTTCTTTTTCCCGGTATGAGTTCCGCACTGAGGACACGTTTGACTAGTCCCATTGGGATTCACCTTAGCAAAGTACACCCCACGTTTCCAACACACACTCGAAAGAATCTCAAGAAAACTACCCCAAGCTGCGTCCAAGCAATGCTTTGCCAACATCCCGCGACTTGTCATCTTGAGATTCAAGTCCTCAGCAAAAACCATTCCCACGCCATCACACAAAGCGTGTGCTGTATTGATATGAAACTGTTTGCGTGTGTCATAAATGCGTTCATGCAATCTACGTATCTTATGCTGTGCTTTCCGGTAGTTGCTAGAGCCTTTGGTCTTGTTTTTCAACTTGCGTTGCAGCCATCTAAGCTTGCTATGCATTGAATTGAAAAACTTGGGTCTTTCTACCAATTGTCCGTTGGACACAGCCAAAAACTTGGACAATCCGACATCAATACCGATGGAATTGCCATCAGGGATGATATCGGGCACGGAAACATCACATTGCAAAATCAACTGAGCGTACCATCCCGACGCTTTGCTGACAACTCTAACCTGCTTGACTACAAACCCATCTGGAACTGGGCGATGCAGATTGATAGGCATTGCTCCAATTTTGGGCAGTTTAATTTGAAAACCCGTCAACGGATTGGATTTGAACTGTGGAAACACAAACGATCTGTATTGACCAACCTTCTTGAATCGGGGAAACCCAAAACCGCGTTCCATCATAAACTTGAACGCTTTATCAAGTCGTTTCAATGCGTCTTGCAGTACTTGAGATTGAACATCTTTCAGTTCAGGATTGTCCTTTTTGATTGGTGTCAGTCCGTTTTGCTGTTTGTAGTAGTCAGGGTATGGGGTGTCAACCGGGATGATGTATTCAGAGTGAATAGAGCAGGCGTTGACAGCACATTTACGCGAAGCAATCCAGTCTTTGCGTTCCCGCAGTGCGTCGTTGTACATTTTGCGACACGATTCCATCCAAGCAAGCATTCTTGCTTCTTGAGCAGCGTCTGGATAAATTCGGTAACTGTAAGTCAACGAGAGCATCTAATCACCTCCTGAGATATTCTAACAGACTTTAGTTATCTGTTAGAACTTCAAGAGAGATAGGAAAAAGACAGCACATCGAGGAGGCAGCGCGCCCTTGCGGGTTCCCCGACTTGAAGCGTCTGCCGTTACTGTCTTTTTCCCTGGGGAGTCCGTGTATCCCGACGCCAAATCAAAGATTATGGTGAGTCCAGTCCTGTTCGCGCAGCGTGTCCGAAGGACATAGGAGGGTTTCCCGACCTAGGGAACTGGCGAACCCGAAGGGCGCGGGACTTACTGCTCCCCAGACCCCACACAAGTTAATTAAACTTCTTGATTGCGTCCAAGGAAAAGCCCAGGCAAGAATCCTCACTTTCTTAGATATTTTTAATTTTTTTCTAATAGAGTTAATATTACCAAAAGTATAAGCGTCACATTTCACATCTAGCTTTAAGCATGATTTCTCCTGCCGTCTTTAGTATCGTCGGTTATCCTGGAGTAGGCGTAGCCAGTAGTGTGCCAGGTGGTTGTACAACTGTGACAGCTACATTTGTTTATGAGTGCTGATGATGAGTGCTAAGCCCTGTAGATCAAAAGCAGGGTGTGAGGAGGAATTCCCCTCAAATAAATTTAGGGGATCAAACAAAGAAAAAACGCTATGATTGCTCCACGGATAAATTCGGGAGCTTTTCGCCTAAGACGGTTCCTCGACTTGAAGAGGACAACGGCGTGCGGAGGTTCCTCAGCACTAGGCACTTAGGACTGTTTCGGTGAGTCAGTAGTGAGACGAAATGACCAAAGCTTGTAATTCAGACCATCACTCCCAATCCCCCCGTATTTATAGTACGCATCAATGGTTATTGATTTTAAGCCGTGGTGGCATTGCTTTGAGCGGAATTCTGCTCATAGGAATTATGGGCGGTGCTTGGCGAGTATGGAATTTTATTCATAAAGACTTAGTGCCACTAGCCCAAACCAATCTTACTACTACACTCAACCGTCCAGTTCAACTGGGAAAAGTGAAACAACTTTCGCTTACGGGAGTGACGTTTGGGGCTTCAGCCATTCCAGCAACACCTACAGATCCGGATAAGGTGACAGTCGAGGTTGTAGAGGTAGGTTTTGATCCATTACAGTTGCTGTTGAACCACAAACTCAAGTTAGACGTCACCTTAGTGAACCCGGATGTTTACCTTCAACAGGATGAACAAAGACGCTGGATCACCACAAAAATAACGCCGTCAGGTCGAAAAGGACCAATTAAAACTGATTTGGACAAACTGCGGTTTCGCAATGCCAACTTGGTGCTCGTTCCCCAGCCAAATCAGGTAGGCGAAGAAATCAATTCAAAATACCCTGCGGGAAGCCGCCCTGCGGGCGTCTACAAAATTCAAAATTCAAAATTAGGAGTTTCTCCCTCACTCCCTCACTCCCTCACTCCCTCATCCCCCTCATCCCCCTCATCTCCCTCATCCCCCTCATCTCCCTCATCCCCCTCATCCCCCTCATCTTCCTCATCCCCCTCATCTCCCTCATCTCCCTCATCTTCCTCATCGCCCGTAGCATTTTCACAAATCAACGGAACTGCCCAACTATTAGAAAACTACAAACTTATTAAATTTAATTTGGATGGACAACCAGATAACGGTGGCAACCTTTCGATACAAGGAGATTTTCGTCCAAAGACACAAGAAGTTAACTTAGAGTTGTTGCGGGTGCGGAACTTCCTTGCTGCTGATGTTTCTCGCATCGTTAAGTTACCCGTGGAATTACAAGCAGGTCGAGTTGAGGGTGAGTTGAAAATTCAAAACATTCAACTGAAACAAAAACAGCAAAACCTACTCGTTTTTGGTAATGCTACTGGGCAAGGGGTTCAACTTCAAGTTCCGCGAATGCCACTACCATTTATCAAATCTCAAGGAAAGGTGCGCTTTCAAGGAACTCAGCTTGAACTGGAAAATGTCGCCACTGGTTATGGCAAAATCCCTTTAATAGCAAACGGCACCATTGACTCCAAAGCCGGCTACAAGTTAGCAGCGCGTGTAAATTCGGTAAATGTGGCAAATGCACGGGAAACTCTCAACGTCAAATTACCCGTACCGACAATTGGGGAAGGTAAGGCAGACTTACAGGTTGTTGGACCAATCACTAACCCAATTCTGTTTGGCACAGTTGCCACTATAAAACCTGCAAAAATTGACAAAGTCGATTTTAAGAGTGTCAGCACACAGTTTGAGTTTTCTCCTGTCGCATCCATTATTACTTTTAAAAATATTCAAGGCAAAGCGACTGTAGGCGGTGAAGTTACAGGCGCTGGGACGATTCAATTTGTTAACAAAATTCCCAAGCTGAATTTTCATGTCACGGCAAAGAACGTTCCAGGGGATGCCATTGCCTCTGCTTACGATATAAAACCTGCATTCCAAATTGGTACTGTCTTAGGTACAGCACAACTGACTGGCAGTGGTGAAAATGTTCAGACAACGGTACAATGGCAAGCGCCGCAAGCAACTTACCCCGGAAGCGGAGAAGCAATTGTCGCCCCAGACAAAACTGTCTCTTTCCGTAATGTTGCTCTGAGTGTTGCTGGTGGTACAGTACAAATTGCTGGGAGTTGGGCGAATCAGCGTTGGCAAGCGATCGCCGATGCTTCCAAAGTACAAGTGCAACGTTTTGTCAACTCCAGTCAACTGCAAAACGTCTCTCTCGATGACGCACGCTTCAACGGTCGTCTCGTCGTCTCAGGAACCTCAGCCCCATTTAAAATTGCCACAATTCGTCCAGATAATGCAAAAGTTCAAGTTGCGGGTGGCACAGTTGCTATTTCTAATCTTCAATTTGGCGAACAAAGCTTTTCTGCCGAATTGGTTGCTGACGGTGTGCGGTTGGGGCGTTTGCTAAAACAAGCGCCCCAAACTTTAAATGGACCATTAGCGGGTAAGTTCCAAGTTTCAGGAAATACAGACGCTTTTAACCTCAAAACCTTACGTGCTACTGGTGAAGGACGCTTATTAGTTGGTGGTGGCGCAATTACAGCTTCTCATATCCAAGTTGCTGAAGGTTTGTATAAAGCACAACTACAAGCAAATAACGTAGACGTGCAACAATTAGCACAATTACCTAAACAATCTCAAGGAAGGTTAAGCGGTCAATTCAACGTTGCTGGTTCAGTTGAATCCTTTCAACTGCAGGGTGTTGTAGCCACAGGACAAGCACGCGTCAATTTTGGTAGTGGTAGTGTGACTGCTTCTAATATCCAATTGGAAGCCGGTCGCTATCAAGCGCAACTCCAAGCCAGTCGTGTGCCATTGCAAAAATTATCACAAGTGCCACCGCAATTTAACGGGACTTTGACAGGTCAGTTTAACGTTGCTGGTTTAGCTGATTCGTTCAAACCACAAGCTATTCAAGCCACTGGTCAGGCACGAGTAAATGTTGCAGGTGGCACAGTCACCGCTTCTAAGATCCAACTTGCTGATGGTCGTTATCAGGCTGTGGTTGATGCTTCTGGTGTGGAATTAAAACGGTTGTCGCAGCAGTTGCGGGGTCAATTTGGCGGTAAACTGCAACTGGCGGGTACTGTGGGAACTTTCAACATATCCAATGTACGTGCCTCTGGTCAGGTGCAGCTTTCTCAAGGCATTGCTGGTATTGAGCAACCGCTGACAGCAGTTGTTGGCTGGGATGGACAAAAGCTGCTCGTCGAGCGAGCCACTTCTCCAGGTTTAAGTGCTAATGGTTATATTTTAGCCAAATCTGGTGGGACAGGCATACCGGAAATTACTGAATTAAATCTCAACGTTCAAGCACAGAATTATAATCTGCAAAAGTTGCCAATGCAGCTTCCCAGCGCTGTGGCTTTAGCAGGGAAAGCCGATTTTGGGGGAAGAATCAGCGGTACGCTACCTGTACCAAATATACAAGGGCAAGTTAGGTTACGAGACTTGGTGGTGAATCGACTGGCTTTTGAGTCGGTGTTAACTGGAAACATCCAATTGGCGCAGGGACAGGGTTTAAATTTAGATGTTGCAGGCACACGCGATCGCATTACTCTCAACGCAGACGCAAAAAATCGTCCCAACTCTTTCTTAGTGAGGTGGGAAAATGCATTGGCAAGCGGTCAATCTCAAGGGGACAATTTGGCAATGAAAGTGGAAAACTTCCCCTTGGCGATATTGAATCTCACCCCGCCTGCGAATACTCATCTTGGTACGGGTGTCATTGCTGGATTTTTAACTGGGGATTTTCAGGTTAATCAAAAGACATTTGCCACACAAGGGGATATTGCAATTGCCAAGCCGCAATTAGGACGCATTAAAGGCGATCGCCTGATGGCACAATTCCATTACGGTGATGGTCAAGCAACAATTACAAACAGCGAATTTGTCAAAGGTGTGAGTCGCTACGCCCTTGCCGGAACTTTGAGCCAAACTCCCAAAGGTCCGCAAATCAAAGGTAAACTGAACGTTACCCAAGGTCAAGTTCAAGATGTCCTCACTGCACTACAGTTATATGAATTACAAGATGTTCAACGCGGTTTGGCACAGCCAAACTACGGTACAGCAGCAGATTTGAATGCCACCGAATCAGTAGGATTTTCAGATCAGCCTTTGTCTGCCCAACTTCAACGCTTTGGCGAATTTGAAAATCGGCTAGCACAACAAAAACAACAGCGTCGCAATGTTTCTCCCATACCGGAATTGGCAGATTTAAAGGGAACTTTCAACGGTGAAATTTCTATAGATACTGCAACAGCGAACGGGCTGGATGTAAGCTTTAATTTAAACGGTCAAAACTTTGTTTGGGGTAGGGCAGATGAACCGGATCGTTTATATAAAGCAGACCAAGTGATTGCTCAAGGTAGATTTGAAAACGGTGTTCTCAGATTGCTACCTTTGCGACTGGAGTCTCAGAACAACTTGATCGCTTTGACAGGTAATATTGGCGGTAATGAACAATCTGGTCAGTTGCAGGTTGTCAATTTCCCCGTGCAAGTGCTAAATAATTTTGTCAAACTGCCCGTTGGTTTTACAGGTAATCTCAACGGCACAGCAGCTTTAGCAGGGAGTATTGGCAATCCACAGGCAAAGGGAGAATTGCAAATCACTGAAGGGACTCTCAATCAGAAGGGCGTAGAGTCAGCGACTGCGAGTTTCAACTATACCAATGGTCGCTTGAACTTTGGCAGCCACGTTACGGTTTCTGGTTCAGAGCCAGTTAAAATTGCTGGTAGTATACCTTATCAGTTGCCTTTTGCTTCTGTAAAGCCAGATAACGATCAAATTAATCTGGATGTGAAAGTTCAAAATGAAGGGCTGGCAGTCTTAAACCTGTTAACTAACCAAGTCGCCTTTGAAAAAGGTGAGGGACAAATAGACTTGATGGTGCGGGGGACAACACAACAGCCGATACTAGATGGAATTGCCACTGTTAAGGATGCCACCTTTTCATCTCAAGCTTTACCAGGAAAGCTGACAGGTATTACAGGAACAGTGCAGTTTGGTTTAGACCGGATTGCCGTGCAAAATCTTCAAGGTAAGTATAATAACAAGGGTAAAGTCGAGGCACAAGGTGAGATTCCTGTCTCGAGTCAAGAAACAAAAATAGATCATCCCCTCACCGTTACCCTTGACCAATTGGCTTTGAATCTTAAGGAACTTTACCAAGGAGGCGTCAGCGGTAACTTGCTGGTGACTGGTTCCGCCCTGAAACCAATGATTGGTGGTAAATTGCAGTTAGCTGAGGGTCAAGTTTTACTAGCAGAATCTACAAAAACGACCAATGGAAATAGCAAAATAGATGTTTCAGGTGTGAAACAGGTCAAGCAAGAGGCCCCGAAAGCTGACTATACAGCGACTCGGTTCAAAGACCTACAGTTACAGCTCGGCAAAAACGTACAAATTACCCGTCCACTCATTATCAGTTTCCGGGCTACTGGAACCCTTAACGTCAACGGTTCGTTTAGCGAACCAATACCAGAAGGAACGATCCGCTTGAAGGAAGGAAGCGTAAATTTATTTACGACTCGATTTAACCTTGCGCGTGGCTATAAACATAAAGCTATTTTTAGAGCAAATCAACCCCGCGATCCCGAGTTAGACATGCAGCTATTTGCTAAAGTACTTGACGTTATTCAAAATACTGACCTCAATAAACCAAATATCACAGGGTTGGCGGCTTTAGAAACTGTTCGTGTTGATGCCAGGGTGCAAGGTCTGGCAAGTAAACTGGATGAAAGTCTCGAACTGACTTCGAGCCCCGTACGCAGCGAAACAGAAATTGTTGCCCTGCTTGGGGGTGGAATTGTAGAGACCGAAGGACGCACTAACGACACTACCTTAGGACTGATTAATATAGCAGGTTCCGCTGTACTAAACAATCTTCAGGAACCTCTTAATCAGATTGCAACTGCATTGGGTTTAAGCGAACTGCGTCTCTTCCCAACCATCCTCTCCGACACTCTGACAGCAGGTAGGAGTAGTTCAACTTTGGAATTGGCAGCGGAAGCCGGAGTGGATATCACTCGCAGGTTTTCTGTCTCCACCCTGAAGATTTTGACAAATAGCGACCCCTTCCAATGGGGTATTAACTACCGACTCAACAATAACATTCGTCTGCGTGCAACCACTAATTTAAATGATGACAATCGCGCAGTTATTGAGTATCAAAAGAGGTTTTAAGTAGGTCGGCGTGAATATTTATCGTTGAGGCAAGGCAGAAGGTAGAGTTACCAAGGGGAGGGTTAGCGAGGGGTTTTGAGATAGGCGCAGCACCGAACTCAAAACATCGCACCTTAGTGGGTGCGGGTTTTAACCCCTACATGAAGAAGTTTGAAGGAATTCCTTCTTCCTTGTTCTCCCCTTCTCTAAGGTGCAGTAACAGAATTACTTAGTCATCTCTATCATTTCGGTCATCTCTATCATCTCGGTCATCTCTATCATCTCGGTCATCTCTATCATCTCGGTCATCTCTATCATCTCGGTCATCTGTGCGTGCTGAATACTCCTGGTAATTCCTGGTATTGTCTACCGACTGGGCAAAATTCGGATCATTTCTGCTTGCATCTCTTACAGGCTCTTGGCAAGCACCCAACATTGCGCTTAAACCCAGTAGGATAGGTAATGCGATTGGCGTTGCTACTGCCCTTTGGGCGATCGCTCTTATATTCATGTTCTACTTTCCTAAATGATTGGTTGACAAAGTTTTCTTTCAGGAGGGTAAACAGCCCTGAATTAAGAGTTTGCTTCTTCCAAGGTTTAGAAACAGAAAAATTAGGATTTTCAGTTGTCAAAAAGCTGCTTGTGTAACCTTCTTGGGCATGGTCAATCCATATCTCACCTCCTATCGTTGAAAGCCGATTATTTCATGAGGCTAATCGGCAGATTGAGGTAGAGACTATCAGCCACGAGCGCGGTTCTCTGGAGTTTCCAGAAGGTGAGTCCCATCACCTACTATTTATATTTACCAAAAAGGCTTGTAGACCCTAACCAACCCATTGGAAGATTTTTGATAAACACTTGCTAATCCTGGAGAGGGAATATACAGATCTTAACAATCTCTGATGTTTTTGCTTTTTTTCAATTATCTTTCTTGTAAGAAAGATAATTGAAATACATTTTTACCCTACAAACATGACATAACTTAACAAAAATTTTTTGTTCACTGCTTAAGTACGCCATCTTCCATATAAACAACTCGGTCAGCCAAATCTAAAATCCGGGGATCATGGGTGACAATCAACACTGTACAACCTTGTTCTTTTGCCAATTGGCGCAGTAACTCCATAACCAAATGTCCGCTGTGAGAGTCTAAAGCAGCCGTTGGCTCATCTGCCATAATCACCTGTGGATGACCAGTTAAAGCACGGGCGATCGCCACTCTTTGTTTTTGTCCCCCCGACAAATCACGGGGAAGTTGCTTTATCTTATCCCCCAGTCCAACTTGTTCCAACAAAGCTTGTGCTTCTTTGCGTGCTGGCTTTCCGCGAATGCCTTTGACATTTAAGGCTGCTTCTACATTCTCAATTGCCGTTAGTGCTGGGAACAAGTTAAAATCCTGAAAAATAAAGCCAATGTTGTGCCTTCGGAAGCGAGCCAATTCAGTTCGAGACATTCTGGTAATATCTTGCCCAAGCAAATATACGCTGCCAGCCGTCGGAGTCAATAGTCCCGCTAAAATTGACAGCAAAGTCGTTTTCCCCGAGCCAGAAGGTCCCATTAAAATTTCTATATCACCCTTTTGGATATCCCAGTAAACTTGTTTGAGGATTTGAAGGCGCTGCTGCTTAGAATTAATGACCATTTCCACCGCTTCGGCAACAATTGCGCCTGTTGCAGTGGAATTCATTTGATATTTGCTCTGGGCAAATTTATGAGATTGAATTTTAGAATCAGTCATTTGCTCAAATTCTTTGGGCATATACAATTTTTAATTGTCAGTTGAGATTTGTTGTGTGCTTTCGACTGCTGAAGAACCACAAACTTAATTATGTAGTGATTAGCACTATATAAAAAGTAAAATTACTGATAAGATAACTATCCTTTAAAGACAATCGCTGGATCAACGCGAGTGACTTTTTGAATCGCAAAAACAGCAGAACTGACGCACATCAACACCGTAATTCCAAAAACAGTAGCTGCCGAGATAGGTGTAATTAAAATGACAATACCCTGTGCTGTTGATGTCCAAGCTGCCACTCCTAGACAAAGAGCGATCCCTGGTAGATACCCTAAAATTGCCATCCAGATTGCTTGCTCAATAATTACATTGTAAATAAACCAATCAGATGCCCCCATTGCTTTGAGGGTGCCAAACTCTTTGATATGATCTGTGACAGAAGCATAAAGAATTTGACTAACGACCACTGCCCCAACAACGACGCCAACTACCGCACCAAGACCGAGAATAAATCCAATTCCAGAGCGTTCCTGCCAGTAGACTTGTGTTATTTTAGACATTTCTTGCCGAGTGTAAGTGCGGGTGTCTGGTAAAGCTTGTTCTAAATCTCGCTTTAATTTGGCTATGTTTTGGCCGGGTTTTGCCCGAATCAAAACGAAGCTAATCTGGTCGGTTGATGTTGGCTTTTTAGCAGAGGTACCTACGTTAGTTGGAGAAGCGGTTGTTTGACTACCGTAATTTCTATAAGTGTTGGCAGTTTCTAAAGAAGTGAACATCAAGGTACCGAAGATAATTGATTGAGTTCCTTGAGTAAAACCTACCAACTTCGCACCAATATTGTTAATTTCTCCTACCTCACCCAACGTTTTGAGATGAATACCATCCAAGCCAGTTTTGTCAATAATGAACCTAAAGGGTTGCTTCAAGTCATTAAAACTGCCTGCGACAATGGTTGATCGGTCAAATAACATTCCTTGTGGATCTGCGCCAACCAGCGTAACCGAGGTAATTTCGTCTGTTTGTAGTTCATGCCACAACGCACCATCAATAATGACACCTTCAGCTTTGTCTACACCTTTGACTTTGCGCGCCTTGGTAACCTGTTCGTAGGGAATTGGTATAGTTAGCCCCAAATGCTGCATATTTTTTGAAGACACCCAAATGTCAGCACGCGATTGATCAATTAACTGGGAAGAGGAACGAGCAAACCCATATTGAAGACCTGTTTGAATGGTGACTAAGCTAACGGCAAATAAAATTCCTGCTTGCGCCACTAAAAAGCGAGGAATGTCTTCTAGTAAATTTTTACGAGCAATTGAAGCCATAAAATGTAATAGGGAATAAGAAATTGTGATGAATTGTTGGTTGTTTTGTTGTACTAACTACTAACAATGAGCGATTAACCAGCCTTTATCGTTTTAGAATAGACTCTTCCTTTCCAAGTTCCTCCTCGCTTTTGCCAGTGACGCACAGCCGAGTCTACAGTCATGAGCGTATAAAGGAGAGCAATTCCAGGAAGACACAACGCCAAAGCGGGAGAACATCGATAAAATCGGATCGTGGGTAAGTAGGCATAAGCCATAACTAGCCAGGTAGATAAGCCGGCGATCGCCACAAGGGAATTTCCAGTGAGCAAACCGAATATTGCACACACAGGTGGAACAATGTAAATAAGTATCATCCCGATGACTGTTAGGATTAACAACCCCAAGGAATAATTTAACTGTGTGAACGCAGTGCGGGCTATCATGTCCCAAATGGTTGACAGGGATGGATAAGGTCGCAAGCTGTGGGTTGAGTCGGTTAGTCCTAGCCAAATTTTGTGAAATGAGGGGGATGAGGGGGATGAGGGGGATGAGGAGGTATTTTCTCCCTTGTCTTCCCTGTCTCCCTTGTCTTCCCTATAGGGAAATTGGGTAAAACGCCTAGATTTTACGGCTTGCGCTAGGGCGCAATCATCAATTAACGCATTGCGGACGACCTCAATACCACCAATGCGGGTTAAAGCTTCACGGGTGATTAAAATACACCCACCAGCAGCGGCGGCTGTTGGTTTGGTGGGATCGTTCACCCAAGGAAAGGGGTTGAGTTTTTGAAAGAAAAATACAAATGCTGGAATGAGCAATTTTTCCCAAAAACTCTCGCACCTAAGCCGCACCATTAAAGAAACGAGATCCAAATCTTCTTGTTGCGCTTTTGCTACCAAAGAGCGGAGATTCAAAGCATCGTGTTCAATATCAGCATCCGTCAGCAGAAAATAGTCTGGTGTCGGTGTCAGGGTTTGTGCATATTGAATACCTTGGTGTAGCGCCCATAACTTACCCGTCCAACCAGGAGCCAAAGGTTGTCCAGAAAGGACGTGTAATTGCTGAGTTTTGTCTAATTCCTGGGCAACATCACGGGCAACATTTGCTGTTCCATCCGTACTGCTATCGTCTACCAAGACGATACTGAGATGACCAGGATAGTCTTGGTTGAGAAGCGATCGCAAAGTGACAGGAAGCAAATCGGCTTCATTTCTTGCGGGGATGACAGCACAAATGTTAGGGAACATTGGTAAATCTGTTTCCTGTCTTGTTAATCGTTGGTCTGAGCGCCAAAACTGACCCCAAAACCCTAGTAATATCACCCAAATTGTCAAGGATAGAACAGAAAGCCATAGTCCAATTTCACCGATCATCGTGTTTTCTTTTTTCCACTTAGAAAACACATTACAATGTCACCTTATGACAGGGAAAGAACTTTCCTGTACATAACCAAAAAGAAGCAGACATATGTGGTTGAGGAGCAACGGAAAACTATGCAAATTCAAGACAAAGTGGCAGTTTCCCGTGTAAAAGACGCGATCGCCGCCAGTCAAAACTATCTTCTTTCTATTCAATATCCTGATGGATACTGGTGGGCGGAGTTAGAATCCAATGTCACCATCACTGCGGAGGTTGTCCTCCTCCATAAGATTTGGGGCACAGACCGAGAAAGACCGTTGCATAAAGTTGAAGCATATCTGCGTTCTCAACAACGGGATCACGGAGGTTGGGAACTTTTCTACGGGGATGGCGGAGAACTGAGTACCTCGGTTGAAGCATACATGGCGCTGAAGCTGCTTGGTGTCCCACAAACAGACCCCGCAATGGTTAAGGCGCGGAAGTTCATCCTGGAACGCGGTGGGATCAGTAAGACTCGCATTTTTACCAAGTTACACCTAGCACTTATAGGATGTTACAACTGGCGCGGCATTCCTTCTCTACCACCTTGGGTGATGTTGTTGCCCTCGAATTTTTTGTTTAACATCTATGAAATGTCTAGCTGGGCAAGGTCAAGCACTGTTCCGCTGCTGATTGTCATTGACCGCAAACCTGTTTTTCTGACTGATCCAGCCATCAACTTGGACGAACTGTATGCTGAAGGTGTTGAGCAAGCTCGCTATGAGTTGCCTCGTAAGGGTGATTGGACAGATTTATTTATTACTCTAGACGAAACCTTTAAATTAGCAGAAACCCTCAATTTAGTTCCGTTTCGTCAAGAAGGTATTCAAGCTGCAGAACGCTGGGTGTTAGAGCGGCAAGAAGCAACAGGAGATTGGGGCGGAATTATTCCCGCCATGCTAAATTCACTACTCGCTTTGCGCGCTCTGGATTATGACGCGGCTGACCCTATTGTAGAGCGAGGGCTGCGGGCAGTTGACAATTTTGCCATTGAAACTGCGGATACCTACAGAATACAGCCTTGTATTTCCCCTGTATGGGATACTGCTTGGGCAATGCGAGCTTTAGTAGATTCTGGCTTGGCTCCTGATCATCCTGCTGTGGTTAAAGCTGGAGAATGGTTGTTGAGTAAGCAGATTCTGGATTACGGTGATTGGGCTGTTAAAAATCGAACAGGAAAACCAGGAGCTTGGGCGTTTGAGTTTGACAACCGCTTTTATCCAGATGTAGACGATACTGCGGTCGTTGTCATGGCTCTTAATCAAGTGAAACTACCCAACGAAAAATTGAAGCAAGCGGCGATCGCTCGTGCTGTGAACTGGATTGCTTCCATGCAGTGTCAGCCTGGTGGTTGGGCGGCATTTGATATGGACAATGATCAGGATTGGATCAACCAAATACCTTATGGTGACCTTAAAGCCATGATTGATCCAAACACAGCTGATGTCACCGCTCGGGTGTTAGAAATGCTAGGTGAGTGCAATCTGTTCATTGATACACGCAACCTAGAGCGGGCAATTAGCTATCTCAAAGCCGAGCAAGAAATTGAGGGTTGCTGGTTTGGTCGTTGGGGAGTGAATTACATTTATGGCACAAGTGAAGTTCTTTGCGCTCTGTCCCTCATTGCTCCAGAAAAGACACGACTGAGTATAGAACAAGGTGCTGCTTGGTTAGTCGGATGTCAAAACCCAGATGGTGGATGGGGCGAAACTTGCCGCAGCTACGATGACCCAAGTCTCAAAGGACAAGGAGTCAGTACTGCATCTCAAACTGCCTGGGCAATACTAGGTTTAATAGCAGCAGGTCAAGCAACTGGCAACTTTGCGAAAGTTGCCCTTGAGCAGGGAATTGGCTATCTTTTGGAAACTCAGCGTTCAGATGGCACTTGGGACGAGTCAGAATTTACAGGGACTGGCTTTCCTAGTCATTTTTATCTGAAATATCACCTTTATCAACAGTATTTTCCCCTATTAGCTTTGGGTAGGTATCAAGCGATATCAGAGTTTGGGCGATAACCTCAGTTACGAAACTTCTCATTAGAGCGCTTATTCTTATGATTAGACCATAAATCGTAGGGTGGGCATTGCCCCTAAAAGCTTACGTAATGAACATTTGAGATATTGGTGAGCAATGCCCACCTTACAGGAAAGCGCTGTAAGTATAAGTTAACACAATAAAAACCCAGTTTCATGAAGAATCTGGGTTTTTTATTAGCTTTTATGTAATAAAAATTACTAATGGTGACTAAAGAGAGACTTGCACGTACATTCCTAGCGAAACGCTCTCAACTTCTGCCAAAATTTTATCGGTGATAGTTTCTAATAGCTTTAATCGATTTGTGGGAAGCTCAATAATCGCTATCCTGATTCCAGTTAAGTTTTGCTGGTATTTCAAATTCTTGTCTGATGTAACGCATTCCCCACGCGTAGAACGCGGGGGCAATTCGAGTGCCCTGTACGGTAGCGGTTTGGTTCCTGTTCAGGTTCCGAAACACAAATGCCGAGCCTCCAGGCGTGGTTACGGTTAATAGAGGATGTACTCATCCCCACACCCCGGAAAAAACATTGGTTTGCCTTTAAAGAGCGCAAGCAATGTGTTCACTACCCCTAGCCGAGACAACTCGCCGTCTCTTGCCTACGGTCGAGCCGTTCCTGTCGGGTCAACAGTGCGTTTCCTATTTCGGCATACACTTATTGTCGCAGATTTTTCGTATTGTGTTCGGTGGATATTGAACGGCAATTAAAATTGCCTTCGAGCTTCCTCCCCATGTTTAGAAAACAGGGGCTTCCGCCCTTTGATTTTCGGTGAGAAAAACATCGTACACACCATCAATGCTCGTCATCAGTTCGCCATTCTTAAACCCAGCCCATCCCTGCTCTTGAACCGTAGTCACTTCATAAGCACACAAATAACGCTTCAAACCTCTTGGTAAATTCTCATCCAGAATGATTTTCATGTTGAACGTGTTCACGAGCAAGTTTCAGAAAATTGACCGCATCTGCACGAGTGACAGATGGGAAGTTGTCCAAAAACTCCTCTAGAGAAAATCCATCGTCTAAGTAATCGAAAAGCGATTGGACTGGGACTCTCGTATTTCGGAATACCAACGTGCCACCCATGACTTCTGGATCGGAACTTACTGGACTTTGGACTAAGGTAATCATAATTTTCGTTTTTGCTATTTTTTCATGCAGTATATTTCCTGTAAACCGTTGCAGAAGTAGTCATGGGGTGCTACCTCAAGAAGATTAAGCAATCATCTGATTCTCAAAATCCCCTAGCTGACTTGCTAGTAATACATTGCTCGTACCATAGATTTGAGGTAGTCGTCCTGTTTGTGCCAAGATGGTTCGCACTTGGGTATTGGAAGTATCGGCTAGGTTACGCCCTTGAGCGATCGCCATTCCCGCTGCAATTCCTACTCCCTGTCCAACTCCACAATTGAATTCCACAATTCTCCCAGCAGAGGAAGCATAGCCAACAAATCCAGAAGCTGGACTGATAACCGCCAAGTTGGGTACATTTTTGACGAGGGCGTGCTGAAAGCCGATGTTGAACAGGGGCGGGTTAAATGCCAGATTGTTAAAACCTTTCGTAGCAGCTCTTGTATCTAAACCTTTGATTCCCCCACGGATATCAAAATGGTAACCAAAAGTTCCCAAAGCTTGAGTGTCTGGTACGCCTCCCGATAGCATTTCAGAGCCACTAAGGGGGTCAACAGCTCCTACAATATTGCCTGCATGCCGAATATACAGTTCTTCTGCGGGCTTCACCTGACTAGCGCCAATGCTTTCAAACCACTTTCTCACAAACAGCATCTCTTTGAGCATTTCTGCTGTCGGCTTGGCTTTCGCGCGTGCTAACGCTTCCGCTTGATCAGCATTGACTCCAAACAACAATGCATTCCAAGACAACCGCCCCCCAGACAAAATTGCTACGTTACCGTTGTCAAGAATGGCACTACTAGACTCAAACGACAGAGGAGTACCCCGAAAAGCGTGGTAAGCGATAGAAAGGGCTTTGCAGCGAACGTCGATGTAGTCTTGCCCTACGAACATCGTTTTCAGATTACCTTGAGAATCAACGAGGTTTTTTCTGAGTTCATCTGCTCTTGCTCGATCTCCGCCTGCAGCAGTATTTAACCATTTCTGAGCTTCAGTATCTGCTACTTTGGTGAAACGTTTAAGATATTGATACTCCACATTTTTGAGTTTATCAATACTTAGCCCTTGAGTTTGAAATACTAGGGTCACTGCCAGTTCCGAGTTAGGTAAGCCAAAAGTTTCAAACCCCTTAAGTTTTTTCACTCCAGCCGCTTGCGCCAATTCAGCGTTTACAGTGGAGTCAATAAACTGTTTGCCTAAATAAGTTTCATCGTTAGTCAGTTTAATACCAGCAATTTTCTGCCCTTCTTTGATAACGGACTTAATTTCAATATCACCAATAATATCTGCACCCACCTCACTCAACATCTGTCGCAAAGCGGTATCAGCCTTAACTGGATCGAGAGCAATCAGCGCTACTCCAGCTTTTTGCAAAAATTCCTTGTAGATGGCGGGTGGATCTCCAAAAGTGTCCAAACGACAAGATTGGCGAATGGCAGAGGGAACCGCAGAACGGTCAAGATAAGACAACCCACCGCGCACCAAATGACCGCCGATGCCTAATTTAGGATTTCCTTTAAACAGTAGCAAAGTCCGTGGGTACTGCTTCGTCTGGCGGTAGTATTCCCTTGCTCCACAAACTAGGGCGAGAACACCAGGAACTTCGTCCCCGAAGCAAATAATGTCGTACGTACGAACTGTCGAATCAACCCTGACTGGAGGCATAGTGTTTTCTGCTTGGCTCTTAATGTTCTTAATCAAATCAACAATCTCAGTGTTTGTTATTCCAGAAGTAAACTACCCCAACTTACTCCGCTTACGCTTCGTTGAAGTTGGGGCTTTGTCCCAGTTCTCACTGCCAGTCGGAAAAAGCTCTCGTTGTCCTTCCAACAGACAGGTAATCCCCGGAACTTCGGGATTGTTTACGGAAATCCCCAAAGCTGCAATATTTAACGCAGCATTTACATCAGCGTCACACTCAAAACCACAATGCCCACACTTAAACAACTTGCCATAACGATAAGATTTGCCCTTGTCTTTTTCGGGGTGAATATGGTGGCACCGCGAACAAGTTTGGCTAGTATAGGCGGGTGGAGCAAAAACAACGGGTATACCAGAAATATTCGCTTTGTACTGTACAAAGACTCGCAACTGGTAAAAAGCCCAGTTGTTTGTTCTGCGTCGTTCCGTTTTGCTGCGTGGTTTTTGGTTGAGCGATTCTCTAATGTTTGTCAAGTCCTCAAAAGCGAGTCCAGAATTAGTCTGTTTGGCTTCTTGAACAAGCTGTTTCGATATGTTGTGATTCAGCCACTTTTGAAAGCGTTGTTCTCTGCCAGAGAGCCTTCGCAACAGTCGTCTAGAACTGCGCGTGCGTTTACTTTGAACGTTCGCCCTGACCTTGCTGTATCGGTCACGAGTAGCTTGAATCTTTTCGCCACTCCACGATTTACCGTTGGAAGTGGTTGCGATATCCCGCCTGCCCAAATCGACCCCAATCACCTTGGGTGTCTTCCCTGTTGGGTCGGTAGGGAGGTCAACACAGATGTTGATGTAGTAGTCGCCACGTTTGGTTTTGTTGAGCGTTGCCGCAGTTGGAGTTTGTCCCTTAAGCAGTGCCAACTGGTAATTACCAATACTCAACTTAAACTGCTTGCGACCGCACATCAACGTAACACCAACCGATTGCAATTCTTCAAAGTACTCAAAAGTCCGAGCATCCAAATTGATGGATGTCGGTCTAAACTTGTGGGGCTGCCTACACGCTTTGGCGTTACCAATCACACGACGAATCGCTTGGCAAACATGGTTCGCCTTAAGCTTTGTTGTCTCCCTAATTGGTTTGTAAACCAAGTGGTGCAACTTCGTCGTGTTCCAGCATTTCTCTCGTTTTGCAACCTCGTATATCTGATTGCAAGCATCAGCAAACCCCTGCAAAGTGCGATCTATTTCAGAACGCAACTCTATAGGAACTTGAAGCTTGCATTTTACAGATATCGTTTGCATTTGAGAGGTGTTAAACTTCATCCACTTTAGAATAGCACAAATATAGGTAATTTACGGGACATCGAGTCCCGTAAATTACCCGCTTTCCTCCCCACCCTACTGCGTAGAGGGTGGGGCTCAGGACATAGGCGGGTCTCCCAACAAGCGGGAACTGGCGTAAGCGCAAAGCGCAGGCTCCTTCATGTGCGCAGCGTCTCCGTGCCTCCTCCGGAGGAGCTTGCGCTAACGCCGCTCTTGCGTGCCGAAGGCATAGAAGATACCCGAAGGGTGAACCCGAAGGGGGGTTCCCCCCGTTGTAGGCGGAACGCCTTCGGTGCAGGGTAGGAACTGCTCACCCTCCGGGTGAGCAATGCCCACCTTACAGAAAACCGCTGTAACACATATTTTGCAGCTTGTCCTCAGGGCTCCAGTCGCAGCTTGTCAAACAAGGAACAGCTTGGACTTGATTCAGAAGCGATAAGGACTCAAATAGTAACGCCACAACTGTGACATAGCAAAATCCTGTTTGGCTATACCAGACAAAAAGCATTTACCAGATGTAACTTGAAAGAGCAACTCTAAAAACTAAAAATATGAATTTTTCATTTAGCAGACAAACACAAAAGGCAAATACAGAACAAACTAGACAAGTCAAAAAGTGGATTTACCAAGCTTTAAAAATTGATGAAGAAATTCCTATTTCTCTAAGCCAATTACAGTGTCATGAGCCAGATTGTCCACCTCTGGAAACAGTCATCGCCGTGATGAAAAACCCAGTTGAACAGTACAAAATTCATAAACCAATAGCTGAAATAGAGTATACAGATATTGCTGAACTCATTAAAGAAACTCATTAATCTATTTGTGGGTTTTTCCTACAGGTATAAGGCGTGAGGCATGACTGCGCCTGTATATCCTCCTAATAATGAATTTTAAGGATTCAGGTACCTGAATCCTTAAAATTTTATTAAATTTATGCTTAACTGTCTTAACTGTCTTAACTGTCTTAACTGTCCTTGCATTTTCATCTTAACTGTCTTAAGTGTCCTTGCATTTCCATTAAGAAAGTGAAAACATTAGATCGTGAATAACTCAGAGTACGTTTTAGTGTGTGTTGCGGGCTTCGGTCAAGGGCTCTAGCACTGCTTTTAATACCGAATTGCGTTCATAGCTGCAACTACCCCCCGCCCCTCTCCCTGAGCTCGGAGAGGGGTGGCCGCAGGGTGGGGTGAGGTTTTTGAATGCAACTTAGTATAAGTCAGTTTTTACACGATCAACAGACTGTATCATGACTCAAAATTCCGAATACCCTAGTTTGAAAACCTTCAAAAAGCAAACTTCCCAGGTTGGTTTAAAAGCGGAAACTGAAACAGAACCCATTGCCATCATCGGCATCGGCTGCCGCTTTCCGGGCGGTGCCAACAGTCCCGAAGCCTTTTGGAAACTGCTGCAAGAGGGTGTAGATGCCATTACAGAGGTGCCAGCAGACCGTTGGAATGTAGACACTTTGTATGACCCGGATATAGCAAAACCGGGCAAAATACGAACTCGCTGGGGCGGCTTTGTAGATAAAATAGACTCTTTTGATGCCGAATTTTTCGGGATTTCTCCGCGAGAGGCATCAAGCATGGACCCGCAGCAACGGCAGCTGCTGGAGGTAGCTTGGGAGGCGCTGGAAGATGGGGGGCAAGTGCCGGAAAATCTTGCTGGCTCGAAGACAGGGGTGTTTATTGGCATATCGGGCAGCGATTACCACGACATTCAGCTAGGTGTAAGCAATCGCGACTCCATTAACGCTTACACAAATTTGGGCGGCGTTAATTGTATCACAGCTAACCGCATTTCCTACATACTCGACCTCAAAGGACCAAGTATGGCTGTTGACACCGCCTGCTCCAGTGCGCTGGTTGCTGTCCATCTTGCTTGTCAAAGTATCTGGAATGGAGAGTCCGCGCTGGCAATAGCAGGAGGGGTAAATGCGATACTCAAACCAGAAGGAACCATAGGATTTTCTAAGGCATCTATGCTCTCTCCCGATGGGAGTTGCAAAACGTTTGATGAGCGAGCCAACGGTTATGTCCGCGCTGAGGGAGCTGGTATCGTTGTCTTGAAGCCTTTATCCCAAGCGCAAGCCGACAGAGATCCGATTTATGCCGTCATCCGAGGCAGCGCAGTCAACCAGGACGGTCAAACCAATGGCATCACAGTTCCCAACGGAGAGTCTCAAGAAGCAGCGCTGCGCGATGCCTGCCAGAAGGCTGGCATATCTCCAGAGCAGGTACAGTATATCGAGGCTCACGGCACCGGCACACCCGTAGGCGACCCGATAGAAGCAAACGCTCTGGGAAACGTACTGGGCAAAAATCGGCCTGTAGGAGAGTACTGCGTTATCGGTTCGGTGAAGACAAACATCGGACATTTGGAATCAGCGTCGGGTGTTGCAGGACTCATCAAAGTAGCGCTAGCTCTCAAGCACCGCCAGATTCCACCTTCTCTGCATTTTCAGACGCCAAATCCCAAAATTCCATTTGAGGAATTGCGGTTGCGCGTGCCTACTACCCTAGAACCGTGGTCCAATGGAAAAGGATCGCGAATCGCTGGTGTGAATTCTTTCGGATTTGGCGGTACAAACGCTCATGTAGTTCTTGCAGAAGCGCCGCCACCACCTGTTCGCCAATCCCGAATTTCAAGCCAGCAATCGCTAGTATTGCCGCTGTCGGCTAGGAGTGAGGAAGCGCTCAAGGCGTTTGCAGTGGCTTACAAAGATTTTTTAACAGAGGAAGATGATTCCTCCGGATCCGACATCTGCTATACCGCAAGCCTGCGCCGAAGCCATCATAACCATCGGTTGGCAGTGGTGGCTGATTCCAAACAAGAACTAGCAGAACACCTGGAAGCGTTTTTAGCAGGAGAAACTCGCCCTGGGATGTCTTGCGATCGCCTACCGGAAGACTCCTCACCCAAACTCGCTTTCGTGTTCTCCGGCATGGGACAGCAATGGTGGGCGATGGGGCGGACTCTGTTGTCAGAAGAATCTGTATTTCGAGAAGCCATTCAACAGTGTGACGAATTGCTGCGGCAATATACTGATTGGTCGCTGCTCGAAGAATTGAGTGCATCGGAGGAAAATTCTCGCATCAACTCTACCGAAATCGCTCAGTGTGCCATCTTTTCAGTGCAAGTCGCTCTCGCTGCTTTATGGCGTAGTTGGGGAATCATCCCTGAAGCGATTGTCGGTCACAGTGTCGGCGAAGTGGCAGCCGCCCATGTTGCTGGCGTTCTGAGTTTGTCAGATGCCGTCCGGGTGATTTTCCATCGCAGCCGCTTACAAGCAAAAGCTGCAGGACTTGGGAAAATGTTAGCTGTCGGGCTGTCGTCACAGGAAGCAGAACGGTTTCTAGTCGGATACGAAGAGCGTGTTTCTGTAGGAGCTGTTAACAGCCTCAGCTCCGTAACCCTATCCGGAGATGGCAAAGCTTTAGAAGAAATTGCCCAATCTTTAGAGCAAAAACAAATTTTCTGCCGGTTCCTACGGGTGGAGGTGCCTTATCACAGTCCCTTGATGGAGCCTCTAAAAGCAGAATTAGCAGAGTCTTTGGAACTCATTAATCCCCAAAAAGCCGTCATTCCTCTATTCTCCACCGTCACGGGCCAGCAGGTTTCTGGTTCCGAAGTGGATGGTGCCTACTGGGCGCAAAACATGAGGAATCCAGTGCTGTTTGCACTAGCTGTGGACGGACTCTTGCAGGCAGGGTATAACCTATTCCTAGAAATTGGCGCTCATCCAGTTCTAGCCAGTTACATTTGTGAATGTTCCGCTAAAGTCAATCAAACAACGACCGTATTGCCTTCCCTGCGCCGTTCTGAACCCGAACGGGTTATCATGTTGGGGTCTTTTGGCAAGCTATACACCCAGGGTTACCCGGTTGATTGGCATCGACTTTATCAGCAAGGTCAGTTCGTTGGCCTGCCGCCCTATCCCTGGCAGCGAGAGCGTTATTGGAACGAGTCTCCTGAATCGCAGCAAGCTCGGTTGGGACAAACGTACCAGATGTCCGTGCTGGGACTGCCAGTTCATCCCTTGCTGGGAAGCCGTCTGGAATTAGCCCAGCCGGTGTGGAATGGGGCGATTGACAAGGACCGCCTCTGTTATCTCCAAGATCATCGCATCCAGGGAACTGTGGTGTATCCGGCAGCTGCTTATGTGGAAATGGCTCTGGCTGCTGCAAAGGAAATTTTCGGCTCGGCGCATTATGTTTTGGAAGAAATTGAGTTTCACAAAGCGCTATTTTTGGCTGATGAACCAGTAACAGTTCAGCTAAATGTTGATCGCTCCGGTCAAACCTCTTTCGACATCCACAGTCAAGCTAAAGGTGAGAAAGCGTCGTGGGTGCGACACGCCTCGGGCAACTTGTTGGGGAATAAGAATAACAATGCCCCCAAGCCAGTTGTATTGGATGAGATTCGCGATCGCTGTACTAGGGAAATTTCCAAGAGCGCTCTCTATGAGCAGTTCCAAGAAATGGGATTGGAATATGGTCCGAATTTCCAAGGGATCCAACAACTCTGGTATGCTGGCTCAGAAGCTTACGCACGACTCAAAGTTCCTGAAGCTTTAGAGAAACAAATCAAAGACTACCAATTGCATCCGGCTCTCTTGGATGCTTGCTTTCAGGTTATTATTGGTACTGTATCAGAAAAGCAAACTTACCTGCCGGTTGAGATAAAACGACTTCGAGTTTGGGGGCGTCCCGGACTTCAAGTGTGGAGCCACGCCCGACTGGTAGAGCAAAACGCGAAACAGATTAAAGGGGATATCCGACTGCTAGATGAAGCAGGCAACGTGCTGGTTGAAATTCAAGGGTTCTGCTGCAAGTCCTTAGGAAAAGCGCAGGAAGCTACTGCAGAAAAAGAGGACTATCTTTACGAATACCAATGGGAGTTGAAAGCACGCCCCGGTCAAGCCTTAGTTTACCAGCCCGCTGATTATCTACCCTCGTCTCAACAAATTGCCGACAGCTTGTCTAGGGTTGCGGCTCACTTGAGCGAGCAATTAGGACGTCCGCATTACTACTCGACGGTGAACCCACAGATGGAGGTTTTGTCTGCTGCTTACGTCTTTAAAGCCCTGCAGCAGCTCGGTTTTAAGCCACAATTGCTTACTCGCATAAGCGCAGAAACTCTTGCAAAGCAACTGGGCGTAGTATCCCAACACCACCGTCTCTTGGGGCGAATGCTGGAAATCATGCACGAAGATGGCGTGCTGCGTCGGGTAGAGGACGAGTGGGAGGTCTGTTTGCTTCCAGAATTCAAAGAACCGCAGGAAATTTGGAAAGAACTTTTGGCGAGATCTCCAGCCTATCAAGCAGAGCTGATGCTGCTAGAACGGTGCGGTGAGAAATTAGCTCAAGTGTTGCGCGGTGAAGTCGATCCGCTGCAACTGATTTTCCCGGAAGGTTCGATGACAATATCGGAGCATCTGTACCAAGACGCGCCGAATTCTCGCATCTATAACCTGCTTGTTCAGAAGGCGATAGGGGCGGCATTGGAGCGCTTACCATCAGGACGAAAAGTGCGGATATTGGAAATTGGTGCGGGGACAGGTTCGATGGCATCTTACGTGCTGCCAAAACTCCCAGTAAAGCAGACGGAATATGTCTTTACGGACGTAACTCAACAGTTTACCACCTCTGCCCAACAGAAATTCAGCGATTATCCTTTCATTGAGTACCGGGTTTTGGATATTGAAACCGACCCTGTTTCCCAAGGATTTGACGCTCATTCATTCGATTTGATTCTGGCAGCCGATGTACTGCACGCCACCCGCGATCTGCGCTCCACCTTGGAGAATGTCAAACAGCTTCTAACATCGCAGGGGTTGTTAATTCTACTAGAGTTGACAAAACCCTCCCGCTTTATGGATCTAGTCTTCGGAATGCTCAAGGGCTGGTGGCTGTTTTCCGATCTCGACTTACGACCAGCACACCCGCTCCTTTGTTCACAAAAATGGCGAGATTTGCTGGCTGATGTCGGGTTTGTTGAAGTTACTGGCATTTCAGATACAGATAGCGCTTCTGAGTCTGTGCAAACCGTGATTTTGGCTACTGGTCCTCAAGTTCAGCTTGAAACTCAAACAGAGTCAATCCTTACAAACAAACCCGAACAGCAGGGAAGTTGGCTGATTTTTACCGACAGATCTGGGGTTGGACAGCAATTAGCACAACGACTTCAAAAACGCTCAGAAATTCCCATTCTCATCTCGCCTGGAGATGCATTTAAATGCCTCGATCCCCATCGGTTCCAAATCCGCCCGGAACATCCAGAAGATATGCAAAAACTCCTGGAAGTTGTGAGTACCAGTCTGCCAGCTTGTCGTGGTGTCGTTCACCTCTGGAGTTTAGACATCACCCCAACCCAAGAAACCACAGTTGCTTCTTTGGAAGAGTCGCTCCCACTGAGTTGTCTGAGCGTTTTGCACTTGGTTCAGGCGTTGGAGCGAGTTGGGAATTCTCCTCGTCTTGTACTGGTAACTCAGGGAGTGCATGCAGTCGGAGAATCGGTCAAGTCAGTTGAGGTGGCTCAGTCTCCCTTGTGGGGTCTTGGTCGGGTGATCAACAATGAATTTCCTAAGTTTCAGTGTACTCGGGTGGATCTAGGCTGTGGCAAAACCCCTGAAGAAATTGAGTCTTTGGAAGCAGAGTTATGGTTAGATCACGGAGAAGATGAAATCGCCTTGCGGGGTGCAGCACGCTACGTTCATCGGTTAATGCCGGTGTCGCTAAAAGATATTGCAACAGTTGAGAAAAAGCAGGTATCTTCTCAACCGTTCCGTTTGGAAATTTCCAAACCAGGAATTTTAGACAATTTAACGCTGCGGGCGATCTCCCGCCCATTACCTGGGCTGGGAGAAGTTGAGATCCAAGTTTGTGCGGCGGGTCTCAACTTCAAGGATGTCGCCAAGGCAATGAACTTGCTGGCTGATGTTAACTTAGAGGGCAATTTTTCCGGGCGATCGCTCGGCTTAGAGTGTGCTGGCATTATTACTGCAATTGGCTCTGGCGTTGAAGGGTTTGAGATAGGCGACCAAGTCATTGCCAGTGCCCCTCATAGTTTTAGCAGTCATACGATCACAGATGCCCGCTTGGTGGTAAAAAAACCCGCACATATCAGTTTTGAAGAAGCTGCTACGATTCCTGCGGTTTTCCTCACAGCTTACTACGCCCTGCACTACCTGGCGCGAATCAGTAAGGGCGATCGCATTCTCATTCACGCTGCCGCAGGAGGTGTGGGTCTTGCCGCCATCCAACTGGCTCAAAAAGCTGGCGCAGAGATTTTTGCCACTGCGGGCAGTCCAGAAAAACGGGAATTTCTCAAAGCGCTGGGCGTTCATCATGTCATGGATTCTCGCTCCACCGCGTTTGCAGAGGAAGTGATGGAACTCACCAACGGCAAAGGAGTCGATATCGTCCTCAACTCTTTGGCGGGAGAAGCGATTCCCAAGAGCCTCTCTGTGCTGGCAAGATTCGGACGTTTTATCGAAATCGGCAAGCGGGATATCGACCAGAACAGTAAATTAGGTCTGCGACCTTTTGGGAATAACCTGTCGTTTTTCGCTGTAGACTTAGACCAACTGTGGCATGAACGCCCTGATTTTGTCCGGTCTTTCTTCGGGGAAGTAATGAAACAGTTTGAGGAGCAAACCCTTCACCCACTGCCCCACCGCGTCTTCCCCATAAGCAAGGCACCAGACGCTTTCCGCTACATGGCCAAAGCATTGCACATTGGCAAAATTGTGGTATCTTTGCAAGACCCAGATGTGGTCCTAGCTCCCGCAGACGAGGAGAAAGTGACATTTCGCAGTGATGGAACTTACCTAATTACTGGCGGACTAGGTGGGTTTAGTTTAGCCGTGGCGAAGTGGTTGGTCAAAAACGGTGCTAAACATTTAGTATTGATGGGACGCAGCGGTGCTGCTTCACCAACCGCATCTGAAGCTGTAAAAACTCTGGAGTCAGCAGGGGCGAGCGTGGTAGTTGCCAAAGCAGACGTGAGCAAAGCAACTCAAGTGGCTAATGTTCTGACTGACATTGAGCAGTCTATGCCGCCGTTGCGAGGGATTATTCACGCTGCAATGGTTCTCGACGATGCTCTGGTGCTGCAATTTTCTGGGGAAAGCTTCGTGAAAGTGATGGCTCCTAAGGTCATCGGTGCCTGGAACTTACACACTCAGACATTAAATACACCGTTGGATTTCTTCGTGAATTTCTCCTCTTTTACTTCAATTGTGGGAAATCCAGGACAGGGGAATTATGCAGCTGCCAATGCTTTTCTTGATGCGCTGGCTCACCACCGCCGCCAATGCGGACTTCCGGCTCTGAGTGTCAACTGGGGAGTCATTGCCGATGTTGGTTTCGTTGCTCGCTCTGGTGAAGTAGGGGAACATTTACAGCGGATTGGAACTAAATCGCTGCCATCGCAGCAAGCGCTAAGAGTGCTGGGAGAATTGCTCCAAGTTGAAGCAGTCCAGACAACCGTGGCACCGATGAACTGGCAGCGGTGGTGCCAGGTTCACGCAGCTGGCGCATCTGGGCGATTCTCTCATCTAGCAGGGGAAGAAGTAGTATCAAAAGAAGCAGGCGACGCTCCAGAAGGAGGTTCATTCCCCAATGCCCTTATGGTTGCAGGACCGGCAGAGCGCCAGCAGTTGGTAGAATCTCGCCTGCTTGAACAAGTTGCACGGGTATTGGGAACTTCTCCTGCCAAGCTAGACAGCTCAAAACCGCTGACCAATTTGGGACTTGACTCGTTAATGGCAGTGGAGCTAAGTAACCGGATCGACAAAGATCTGGGTGTGAGCGTGCCCACAATGAAACTCATGGGGGGTCCAAGTATTTCCCAACTGGCAAAAGAGTTAGTTGAGCAACTAGCGCCAGCCAACTCTATTACCACAGCAACTTCCCAGACACAATCCCACTCCAAGGTTACGGTAGCAGCAACCGATTGGCTCGTCTTCCTCAAGCCGAATCCGGATGCCCGCCTGCGTCTGTTCGGTTTCCCGTACCTTGGAGGAAGTAGCTCCGCATTCCTTTCCTGGTCAGATGACTTGCCACCAGATATAGAAGTCTGTGCACTTCAGCTTCCAGGAGGAACAGACCGTTTGGGCGAACAGCCATTCGACGAGCTAACTCCTCTTGTGGAAACCCTGGCACGAGTTCTGCTTCCTTATTTGGACAAGCCATTCGCTTTCTACGGTCACAGTCTAGGGGCATTGCTGTGCTTTGAACTTGCCCGTTACCTGCGCCGCGAAAATGGTAAAATTCCCACTCACTTATTCATTGGCGCTTTGCACGCTCCCCAACTACCCCATCCATCTTCTTCTATCGCTCAAATCTCTGAGGAGGAGGCGCTCAAAAAAGCATCTCTTATTGATTTACCAGAATCAATTCAGCAAAATACCGAGCTGATGCGGTTGTTGCTACCGGTTTTAAAGGTAGGGGTTTTGATGGTTGAGAATTATACCTACTCCGAGTCAGAGCCATTGGATTGTCCGATTACTGCGTTCGGAGGTATGCAGGACAAGGTGATCACCCAAGAGCATCTCTCGGCTTGGCGCGAACAGACTAGCAGCGCATTTAAGCTGCAAATGTTAAGCGGCAACCACCTATTCCTGCACAGCGACCAAGAGCTGCTTTTGCAAGCGATATCGCAGGATCTGAGGTTAGTTTTGAGTTCGCTTGTCAAGTAGTTTGCCAAAAACTCTAAGGCAGTAATATCACGAGTAGAGACAGTACAGTACCGTCTCTACTCTATCTTTTCAATTATAGAGAGCAACGCCAGAGAAATGATGTCTCTGCATTCTTAATGCCACGCTCTTTAGCAACCACCAGCCCAAGTTACCCATCTGTGGGATATGGTTGTATGTATCGCTTCACTTACTTCGTATTCGGTTATGGTTGCTCCTGTGAAATCAGCGCCGTTGAGTTCTGCTTCATTCAAGTTGCTACCAATCAAATTTGCCTGACGAAGTTTTGCTCCACTTAAATCAGTACCACTGAGTTCTGCTTCACTGAGATTTGCCCCAACTAGATTTGCCTGAACTAAATTTGCAGTCCGCAAATCTGCGCGACTGAGATTAGTTCTCTCTAGGTTGACATTCATCAGGTCTGCGCCAATCAAGTTGATCTCACTCAAGTTAGCATCTCTGAGGTTTGCACCACTTAAATCTGCATCTGTAAGGTTGGCGCGACTTAAATCACATCCACTCAAATTTGCTTGACAAAGGTTGGCTCCACTTAAATCTGCTCCACCAAAATTTGCGCCACTTAAGTCAGTATCACTAAGGTTAGCTTGATGCAAATTTGCTCCATTAAAATCCCGTTCTCCTGCTGCATATCGACTCAGGAGGTGATTAATGTCCATATTATCCGCCTCGCAATGTGTTGACAGGTCAAAAAGTCTATTTATAAGTTGTGTTCTACCCAAACCACACCGAAGACTCTCTTTTAGTTGTCACCAACTAGATTTTTAACTATTGCTTGGAATATTATTTTCATTTTGCAAGAGCTTCTATTTTTTTGAGCATTTCCTTAATGGAAATATATATATTAATTAATGAAGAAATGATTATTTACGCTTAGCTTACCACTAGCGCCATACATAATGAACTGAGAAATATAAACAACCATTAGATGGTCAGGAGTTGATGATCCCAGTTCATGCGGGAGAAAGAATTCCTGAAGTTTTACTGGGTTTGCAGTGATTGGAAACTCGGCGACTAAGTAGGTGGGCATGAAAAAATATAAGATAAACCTAAGCCCCCAGCCCCCAACCCTTGTAAGCGTTGGGGGAGTTACAGCCTCTCCTCTCGCTGCTGTAGAGGAATGGAAGCGAGATTTTAAATTTAATTGTGCCTACCTACTTATTCGTAAATAGACCTCAAGAAGTTTTAACCTAGATTCTTGTGATCAAGTTTTGTTGAATCGTTAATTTTGGCACCGTAAAGGTTAGCAAGATTTAGATAAGCATCGCTGAGGTTGGCGCTGCGGAGGTCAGTATTACTGAGGTTAGCACCGTTAAGGTTAGAAAGTTTGAGGTTGGCATCGCTGAGGTTAGCACCGCTGAGGTTAGCCCCAGTGAGCTTAATACCGCCAAGATTTGCACCATTGAGATTAGCTCCGGTGAGGTTGGCACTGTCAAGATTGGCAAGGCTGAGGTTAGCACTTCTGAGGTCAGCACCTTTAAGGTCAGTTTTAGCAAGGTTTGCCCCACTGAGATCAGCACCATTAAGGTCGGCTTTGCTGAGGTTGACAAGGCTGAGGTTAGCGCCGCTGAGATTAGCCCCACTCAGGTTAGTAAGGCTGAGGTTAGCCCCACTCAGGTTAGTAAGGCTGAGGTTAGCCCCATTCAGGTTAGCCCCACTCAGGTTAGCACCACTCAGATTTGCGCCGCCGAAATTGGTACCACTGAGGTTTGCGCCGCCCAAATCTGCACCACCAAGCTTGGCATTGCTGAGATTGGTTCCGTCAAGGTTGGCATCGTTGAGATTTGCACCACTAAAGTTGGCATTGAATAGGTTAATACCGCTGAGGTTTGCCCCGCCCAAATCTGCTCCTGCAAAGTCTTCAGCAGGCAAGTTCTCAGTTTTTGCTTTGTCAATGCGCACCTTCAAGTTTTGAAGTTCTGGGAAAGATTCTTTAGCCATAGCGCAACTTTGACCAACTTAAGATATATTCCTCTATGACTTTACGAGATATTTAGCTTGCGCCATATCTATCATTCGTTATTATTATTTTTTAGAAAAAAATTACTAATAGAGGATGAACCCCCCAATTGGTTATTTTTGCCCTAGTACAAGGAGCGAACAGTACGCCTCTAATTACCGATTTGCTGGACATTTGTGGAAAAGGCATACATATATCCATCATTACGATGAATTGATGTACAGTACTTGTGCCTTACTGGGCTAACCTTACCGAGTGGTGTTTTCATTTCAAAGACACCACTTTCACGTACAGTTAATCGACCAACATGAGTTCCAGTAAACTTCCCGGTAGGGAGAGTTGCTCGAACCATATCTCCCGTTTGAAAACCAAAAAAGGTTTTGCAACGGGTTTTATGCTTTATAGGGAAGCCGTATTTGTTGGTCACACACATCTGGCGACTCCCCCAGCCTTTTGCTGTAATTAGCAGGGGCTGAGTTGCTGAGATCTGCAAATTCTCTACTACGCCAACACAAGCAGCGTAAGCGCCAATGTGTTTTGGGTAATGACAGCCGAGTGCGATTATATTTGGTTCTACCTCCTGTCCCCACCTCAATTTCAAGACCTGTGTTTTTCAATCTGCCAAACAACGCCCATCGAGTACTATTGACAGAAGCAGCATCCTTAAGAGGTTGCTTGGCTTGTGCCAAAATTCGCTTCACTAGGTCTGGCTTTTTCGTCAAGAAGCTACGAATATCTTGATTGCCTTTCGCTTGATTGCAATCGTGGCAGGCTAGGGTTAGGTTTGAGACCCGATTGCTACCGCCAAGTGATCGAGGCTCGATGTGTTCGATTTCTAGTCGAGTATCAGTCGCACCGCAATAAGCGCACTTTCTTCCCCATTTTTCTAACAAGTACTCCCGTACTTCGTACCCCCACAACGTACCTTGCTGATATTCTGTTCCAGATATTTCTGGGTTTTGCATTGCTTGGGTGTCAAACTTGACCAATTCTTGAGATATCCCAGTTATTGGTACAAAACGACGCAAGCGATTGACAATAGTCATGATGTTTTCTACCCTGGATTGCAAGCTTGGTGGGAGCCATCCTTTTGGTCGAACACGATTAAGAAACCTCGGCTTGCGATACCGAGTTTTACGATTTCGACGATGACGACGAATTGCACGACGAGATTCCAAATCATTCTTTATTTGCTGTCCCCGATGTTGTAATTCTGCACCCCACACAACTTTGTCTTGCTGAACTATTGCTAGACCAGTTGTTTTAGATCCTGGGTCTATTTTGAGTTGGTGGGGTTGTGTCTTTGGGTTGATAACAGCATATTTCAGAATAATCGTAAAGGGATAGCGCCGAAACACTGCTGCGCGTCCTTGTTTGAGTAACCGTCTTGCTTGTCCCGGTGGCACTGGGTCAAGAGGCTGTTTGTTTGTATCTAACACAAATACGAAATTAGACATTTTGTCCTCCCAACTGGGGTTATGTTTTCCGAACCTAAGAGGTTCCGCTTCGCGAACGCCAATGTTATGAAGGCTTTTTGCGCCAACTACACTTGTGTGCGCTAAATACAACAGATGTTTAATAGCTGGCGACAGAGCCGTAAGCTGGAAAGCACTCACGGGTGTCCTGACCGAAATAACGTAGTCATCTAAGACTTAGGAACTGGCTATCCCTTGTCCACTGACATCAACTGTTGTCCAGCTTTGTCAATGTAAGCGCGGATAGCTCGATCACCTGACTCACCAACTGATTCCCCTGCAAGTTAAGGTGGATGTGGTCATGATACAAGGCTTTCGGGTTTTGGTTTGAGTTAAATATTGGCAAAAAATCTACATAAGTTATTTGCTGCGCTTGACAAAATTCCAAAAGGCGCTGACGTGCTTTGATTTCGTAATCGCGGGGTCCAGGTTGACCAATTTCTCGTAGTAAGGGAGTCATGACCAGAAGGAATTGGCTGTTGGCTTGATGTGTCAGCGCTTGGATTTTGCCAATTGCTTCTAAATTCAAACCAACTCTATCGCCGCCTTCATTTTGTACTGCTTCTAGTTCTGGTATCGGCGTTTGCCTTAACATATAACGTTGGAGAACTTCCACCAATGCTAAAGGCGGTTTTTTGTCTGGATAATTGCGATCGCGTCCTACGGGTAAAGCGGTGGGAGATGTCGCAAACAAATCATCGGTATTAATTACTAGGACGACTGCTTGAGCGTTGAAATTACCAAATTTTTGTAAGTAGGCTAATTCATTTCTTGGTCCCCAAGAGTTGGCTGAAGCATTCAGAACTTCTACTTGTTGGAAATTACTAGTAACAGAGTCGCTTAAGGAGCGCAGCAGCAAGCTAGAAATCGTATTATCCTGGTCTGTCCACCAGCCACCATTAACAATAGAATCTCCCAAAAGTAGTACTCGTAAGGTAGAAGGCGAAGGTGTCTTTTGTATCGGCTCACTTCGCATCGAATATTCATTAATCTCAATGCGATGACCAAAGCGACGGGTACGTTGGTTAGGGGCTAACAAATAACCAATCTGCTCATCCGGAATGTATATTAAGGGATTGCCAAACCCGAAGAGCGATCGCAATCCCACCTCTATCACCACAAACAATCCGATAACAAGCACCAAACTGATCAGCAGTACCACTTTCACCGTCAAAAATCCTTTTGTAAAATTATGTAAATAAATATTACGATTTTATCTTTTTAACTTATACCCTTTTGTATAGGAAATCTCGGTTATAAAATTGTATCAAAGCCAATGTATCTCTTAGTAGAAGTACTTAGATTGATGCAAATGTTGCAAAGCTTAAACAAAATGTTATTAATGACTTCGTGTTAAATGCGAACGAAAAGACTAAAATCAAGACGGACAGACTGGTACTCTAACAAAGGAGGATGACAAAGCTATGTCCGACTTAAACCGTGGGATCATGAAATTTGAAGGCGCAGATTCCCCCAAAGTAGTCACCATCTCCTCTGTGGTGCTTTTAGGGTCAATTCTGGTGCTGATCATTTGGGCGCTACAAGCAGCCTACGCAGTTCAGTAATTGGATTATGGACGTCTTAAATTCCGGGAATTAAATGTATCGAAAATGTCATTCTGAGTAAAACCTTAAGCTTATTTATGAGCGCGAGTTTTCCGCTTGGATATGACACAAACCATAAGTTTTCTTTAGTACCGAAAAGGTAACAAAGCATACTTGCTCGACTCGGGTAGGACACTGGCTAGGACGATTTCCGTCACAGCCAAGTGTCTTTGATGATAATGTAATTACAATTAAGAAGAATTTTTATATTTTAAGATTTGAGATTTTAGATTGAAAATAAATCTCAAATCGAAAAGCAAAAATGCTTGAACTCTGGGGTATTGTCATTGTTTTCATTGTCTGCCCTCTCTTGGGTGCTATACCAGTGATTGCTTGGATCACCCAAGCCATGACAGGGCGGCAGCTAGCACAAATTGGTACAGGCAACATCAGTGTTTCATCTGCTTTTTACCACGGCGGGACGGTAGTTGGAATTCTGGCAGTTTGTTCTGAAGCGATTAAAGGCATTGCCGCAGTCTTGCTTACGCGTGCTTTTTTTGGACACGAATCCGCTTGGGAACTGGTTGCTCTGATTGCCTTAGTCGTAGGTCGATACTCAGCAGGTCGAGGAGCGGGTACGACTAATGTTGCCTGGGGATTTACCGTACACGATCCACTGGCGGCAGTGTTTGTATTCTTGATGGCAAGTGCTAGTTTTACGATTCTGCGCTCTAGGCAACTCGCAAAATTTGGAATTTTAATTTTATTCCCTTTGATAGTAGCGCTCCTGCATTATGAACAGCCAGCAAGAATCATCGCAGCTGTTGCGCTTGCGGCGTTACTTGGTTGGATTTACAAACACATTCCTGATGATTTGAATCTTTCTGTTGGACAAGCAAAACCAGAGTCACAAACAGCGTTGAAATTTTTTCGTGGCGCTCAAGATATTCTGACTTTAGATGACGAGTTGGATGCAGCTTTTGTCGGACAAAAGGCAGCGAGATTAGCCGAAATTAAGCGATGGGGTTATCCAGTGCCAAAGGGGTGGATTATTGGTTTGTACGACGATCCCGAACCATTGATAGAGATACTTCAGCCTTCAGAGTTACTGCCGCTTGTGGTGCGTTCCTCGGCAATCGGAGAAGATACGGAACTTGCTTCCGCAGCTGGGCAGTATGAAACGGTTTTAAATGTGACCAGCAAACAGCAGTTGCGAGAAGCGATCGCCCGCTGTCGAGCTTCCTACAATAGTCAAAGAGCAGTACAGTACCGAAGCGATCGCGGATTATTCGATGCAGCAATGGCGGTACTGATTCAACAACAAGTCCAAGGAGTCTATTCTGGCGTTGCTTTTACTCGCGATCCCATTACTAAGCAAGGCGATGCTGTCGTCATAGAAGCTTTGCCAGGAAACGCGACTGGTGTTGTTTCCGGACGAATCACGCCCGAACAATATCGCGCTTATGTCGTCGAGACAGATAATTTTACTTCCATACAATTAGAGGGACAAGGGAACATACCACCAGCATTAATCAAGCAAGTCGCTTACCTATCTCGCCATTTGGAAGAACGTTACCACGGCATTCCTCAAGACATCGAGTGGACATACGACGGTCAAACGCTTTGGGTATTGCAAACTCGACCCGTAACCACCCTACTACCCATTTGGACGCGTAAAATTGCCGCCGAAGTAATCCCCGGATTCATTCGCCCCTTAACTTGGTCGATTAATCGTCCCTTAACTTGTGGCGTCTGGGGAGGAATTTTTGCTTTGGTGCTGGGTGAACGCGCCGTTGGTTTGGACTTTAATCAAACGGCGACATTGCATTATTCCAGAGCCTACTTTAATGCATCCCTCTTAGGAGAGATTTTCCGCCGCATGGGTTTGCCACCTGAAAGTTTGGAGTTTTTAACTAGGGGAGCAAAAATGAGTAAGCCTCCCTTGGATACTACGTTGCGGAATTTCCCTGGACTGCTGCGTTTGCTTGTGCGTGAGTTTTGTTTAACAATGGATTTTCACTGGGATAATCGTAGACGGTTTGTTCCAGCTTTGTCTCACTTGAGTCAGGAATTGGTAGAAGACCTTGACCCAGCAAGGCTGTTGACAAGAGTTGATAACATTCTGGAGTTACTTCGCCGTGCAACGTACTACAGTATATTAGCTCCGTTAAGTGCAGCTTTGCGGCAAGCAATTTTTCGGGTAAAGGATGGGGAGATTGATAACAGTCGGACGCCAGAGGTAGCGGCGTTGCGAGAGATTCAAGATTTAGCTGTAAATGCGAGACAGGTTTTACCTGACTTTGATCCAGACAAGGTATTTGAGCAGTTGGCGCAAACTCCCGAAGGACAAGAGATTGTAGAAAAGTTTGACAAGTTACTTCAGCGTTACGGTTATTTGAGTGAAGTAGGAACTGATATTGCTGTTTCCACTTGGAAAGAAGAACCACAGGCGGTTAAGCAGTTGTTTGTGCAGTTTATGCAGACAAACGAACCGCCAAAGCGCCAAGAACGCCAAGGTAAGAGGAAGAGAGGGTTTGTCCAAAGGCGTGTGAATCTCAAGGGACAAGTGACTGAAGTTTATTCTCGACTCTTAGCTGAGTTGCGCTGGTGTTTTGTGGCGTTGGAGGGGATTTGGTTAAAGTCGGGCTTACTTGAGCAGCCAGGAGATATATTTTTCTTAGAGCTTGAGGAAGTGCGGCGTCTTGTTGAAAGTTTTGAGCCAGATTTTGTCGAACAGTTGCAGGACTTAGTGCAACTGAGACGCACACAACTTGCACAAGATAGTCAGCTTAACCCTGTACCCCTTTTAGTCTACGGCAACAATCCTCCCGCATTCCCTTTCCGAACTGAAATCCCCTCGCCTGATCAGGTATTACAAGGCATTCCCGCCAGTCCTGGACAAGCGGAAGGACGGGTAAAGGTGTTGCGAAATTTACAGGCAGTACCGGATATTGACCGAGACACGATTCTGGTCGTACCTTACACAGATTCTGGTTGGGCACCTGTACTCGTTAGGGCTGGAGGACTGATTGCTGAGGCGGGTGGACGACTTTCTCACGGAGCAATCATAGCTCGCGAGTATGGAATTCCCGCTATTATGGATGTTAAAAGTGCGACATGGATATTGCAGGATGGTCAGAGGGTGCGAATTGATGGGTATAGGGGTACTGTGGAAATATCTAACGACTTAAGACCTGATTTACGACCAGAATGAAACTCACTTGCCTAAATGACTTGCCTGAAGAGCCAGTTTCTCACAACGCTGAAATTAAGAAAAAGGTGATGCTGCGTTTCGGCGATTTGCCTCACCTGACTAACTTTTCTCAGTCACGTTTTGCCCCTGGGCACACAGCACCAGCCCACGCCCATCAGGATATGTGCGAGGTTTTCTTTGTTGAGTCTGGTTCTGGTGTGATTCACATTGATGGTAAAGAGTATCCCTTGATACCAGGAAGTTGTGTAGCGGTTGAACCAGGAGAAGTTCATGAAGTTGTGAATAATGGTTCAACTGAGTTGGTTCTCACTTATTTTGGATTACGAGTTGAAAAATAAGCATAGTTATCGCACAGCTTATCAGCGGTAGATAAAATCGAAACACACACGAACTCTGTTCTTCAATTCTTGCAGAAGTTGCTTGTAGAAAACCTCCCGAAAGAATGGGTCTTGTTCAGACGCCCACTCATCAAATAAGTAAATCGGGCGGTCTTCCAGATAAGCTGTCAGGAGAGCAAGGCGTTTACGCTGTCCTTGCGACAGGTCGGTAGTTGACAGCACCCCCTTGTTAACTACCACTTTATGGCTTAACTGAAGTTGGCTGAGATACTCCTGTGCTTTTGCATCCAAGTCAGTCAAGTTAATCCCCAAAATCCGCTCAAATAGATAGAAATCTGAAAAGACCGCAGAAAAAAGTTGACGATACATCTCTCGATTCTGACTAGTAATCGGTTTCCCATCCCAACGAATCTCACCCGTCTCAGGAATGTATAACCCCGCAATCAGTTTTGCCAGTGTGGACTTGCCACTACCATTTCCTCCTACAATAAACACCAGTTCGCCAGGTTGGAATGTTACATCAATTGGACCAAGGGTAAAATGGCTGTCTTCGGCTTCCCGACAATAAATATGAGTAATTTTAATGAGTTCTATGCTATTGAAAAAATATTGCCGTTGAGGTTGTTCAATTGGTATAGTCTCGGAACGACTAGCTAAAGATAGACCCAATGTATCAATTTTTTGTAAAGCAACACTAGCTTGACTTAGGGCTGGTAAGATTTGCAAGATGCTCTGTAGTGGTCGTATAAGATAGGTGATAGTCAGGATATATCCGGACAGAACTGAAGAATTTGTTGGTGTCAGTTTGGGAAGGGCAAAAACTAACAACCCAAGGGTAGTGAAAAAAAGAAGTTCTCCCAAACTATTAGCGATCGCCAAAATCCTCAAGCTGGTAATTTTATAATCCCGCGATGATGCAGCCGTAGCCTGAAGATCTTCAGTTAGAAATGCTTCTTGGCGAGCGCGGTGCAGTTTAAGTTCTTTAATTCCGTCTGTAATTGCATGAAAGTGCTTAAATAGCTGGTCCTGTTCCTCTCGGGCAAGTTTCCACACACCTTGAGCTTTTGATATAAGTAATTGAACAGAAGCAATCACCACTGCCACAAACATGAGTGTAATTAGGAACACACCCCATGAAAGCCGCAATAGATAAGCTAAACAACCTGCAAACAGTGCAATATTAATACAAAGAAAGGGAATGTCGAATACTGCATTAGAGATTGATTGGATATCGTCCGTCAGTGTTGCTAGAAGGCGGTTCGCCCCCAATTCTTCCAACTGACGCAGGGGGCAAGCCAAAATCCAACCGCTCAAGCGCAACCGTAGCTTATAGATAGCTTCTTGAGACAGACCGACGAGTAGAAATTGAGAGAACAGGCTAGCTAAAAAGGTAACAAATGTTAGCCAAATAAAACTCCAGAAACTCTGACTGGTATATGAGGGAGTGCTGTTAACTGTGTTGTTGATCGTTGCAATCAAAAAGGCGCTACATATTCCACTAACAGCGCCTGTAAGGGCAGCACTTACAACAGCAACAAAAGAAGTACGCAGGAGAAACCAGATGAGATTCATGCAGTGGTCAGGGGTAATTTGTTTTTACACACGGCAAAAATTCTAGTGTTCGCGAATAGAATACACGATTTAAAGTCGGTTAATAAATATATCATTAAAGTGAGAGAAGTGCTTAGTAGAACTAGAAACAGGCACTTTCAACAGGGGTATTGATGCGATGAAAATAGCCATCAGTCCTTGAATACATAGTAATATCAAAATTCTTGTGTATTGAGAGTGTTGATAGCTATGTCAACATATAATCACAACCAATTAATAGCGTAATTCTGAGCAAGCTTAAATCAGCAGACCAAGACTTTTAGGAAAGTCAGAAAAATGCAGCAACTAACTTTTATCCGCAAAGGGCGTCTGGAGTGGAGGGAAGAACATATCTTATGCGACGATTGATGCTGTATAGCGATCAAGTTATCGCAGCAAATCAGCAGGTGGATTCGTACCTGCTTCAACTATTAGGCACTCACGCCGCACGCATTGGCTATATTTCCTCGTCAAGCGATCCAAAACGTCAGTATTTTACAGTAAAACAACAGTACTATCAGCAGTATGGTCTCGAATCGCTCTACGTTGAACTCGATGTGGAATACAAAACAGACCTTCTGGATCCGTTGTTTGCCTGTGATGCGATTCATTTATCTGGCGGTAATACGTATTACTTCTTGTACTGGCTCCAGCAACGCGGTTTGATGGAGCGGCTGCAGCACTATGCTCTCCATCAAGGCGTGTTAATTGGCATTTCGGCTGGCGCAATTATAATGACAGCGGAGATAGGCTCGGCGCGGCTGTGTGGTGATGCGCCGTATCCACCCCTTACCACCTACCAGGGATTAGGTTTAGTAGAGTTTGCGTTTGTGCCGCATGTGCAGGATACACCAGACGAGTATACCCGTATGCAGGCATATGCCAACCACCAGCAACGAGTGCTATACGGCTGTCATGATGGGGATGGGATTGTAGTCGTTGGTGAAACGGTTACGTTAGTTGGCAATGTTGTAACCATGACACCGACAAACGCATGAGTTATGGTTATAGGCTGTACCCTCGATTTCTTCAAGTACTGCAATGTAAGCTGAAATTGCTACAACGCGCCTTGTTGCATAAGAAAAAAGGGTCGAATAATCGCCATAGACTAAATTGGAAGATTGCACGACTTCATCAACGCATTGCCGATACTCGTAAAGACTGGCAATTTAAATTAGCTCATAAGCTTTGCGATGATGCCGGAATGATGTTTGTTGAAGATATTGATTTCCGAACGTGGGCTAAAGGGATGCTGGGTAAGCATACTTTAGATGCAGGATTTGGGCAATTTATCGAAATTCTAAAATGGGTATGTTGGAAACGTGGTGTGTACTTTGACAAAGTAAACAAAGACTACACTTCACCTAAAATAACGCGTTCGTATGGAAGCCCCGAAGTGTGTCTGTCAAGAAATTAAATGAATTGACAGACACACGTTATTTATATCGGGGCAGGAAGGAGATCTCGGCAGATTTATCTGCCGTCATAATTCCTCGCCCAAACTTCAATTAATTCACTGATACTAGTGTTTTGTTGTATAGCTATTTCTTGTAATTTCTTCCATGCCGTCGGAGTAAGCATTAATCTATGAACGCTTTTCATCTCATCATATAAAGCAGGAATATTCCTAAGCCTTTTTTTACCTTTGCCTGTTGACATTTTTAGAACAACGTCTATATACTAAAGTAAGGTTAACAAATAGATAGGGGGTGATGTCAAGTGGCTCGGAGTACGACTCCATCCTTCATAACAGAAGTGCCGTTAATTGTAGACAGCAAGCAGGAAGCAGAGTTACTCTCTCGTTTTCAAGCAGGAAGACAGCTATATAATGCTTGTTTAAACGAAGCGATGAAGCGGCTAGAACTAGTGCGCAATTCCGAGCTATACAAGGCTGCTAGGAAGATTTCTAGGACTAAGAAGAAAGAACGCGGTGACGCTTTCAAGAAAGCAAGAGAACGGTACAGATATTCGGAATATGACTTGCACGCTTTCGCCACAATAACAAGTAAGAATTCTAAGTGGATAGCCGAAAAAATAGATTCTAACACTCAACAGAAACTAGCTACACGGGCATTCAAAGCAAGTGAGAGAGTTATGCTGGGTGTCGCTCTAGATGTGCGGTACAAAGTACCAAGCCGTTTCCGCTCAATGGAAGGCAAGTCCAACAAAACTGGTATTAGATGGAAAGACGATTGTTTGGTATGGGGCAAGCTCATACTAAAACCAATTGTTGACCCAACAAACCAAGTCATTCGGCATGGACTTGAGTCTCCTGTTAAGTATGTTCGGTTGTTGTGGCGCATTTTGAATGGTAAACGTCGTTGGTACGCTCAGTTAATTAATGAAGGATTGCCTTACCAAAAAGAAAAAAACTACATTCTTCACGGTTTAATTGGTTTGGATTTAAATATATCCAATATTGCCTTTGTTGGAGATAATAAGGCGGGATTATTACCTTTTGCAGAAAAAGTTCCCACCTATGAGCATGAGATTACTGTACTGCAAAGAAAGATGCAGCGTTCCCAACGGGTCAATAATCCAGACAATTACGAGCCAGATTTTGAAATTAAGAAAGGTCATCGCACTGTCAAGAAAAAAGGTAAGGTAAAAAAAGGCAAGTGGGGATGGAAGCGCTCCAGAAATTATAAAAAAGCTGCCCAAAAGAAACGAGAATTGCAACGTAAAAAAGCAGCATATGCTAAAAGCCAAAACCGCAAAACAGTTAACGAAATTTTGCGGCATGGCAACGTAATTAAGACTGAAAAAGTCAGTGTAAAAGGTTGGCAGAAGCGTTATGGTAAAGCCATATCTGCCAAGTCTCCCAGTTTCGTTCAATCGGAATTGCAACGCAAAGTTGAAAAAACTGGCGGTCAATTCATCACTTTTTCTACTTCATCGACGGCACTCTCTCAAACTCATTTAGACGGTAGTCGTACCAAGAAATCTCTGTCTCAACGAGTTCATCATGATGCAACAGGTATTAAAATGCATCGCGATTTGTTTAGTGCGTACTTGAGTAGATTCGTTAATCAAGACGATAGACTGTCAGTGCAAGATGCCCGTAACGGGTATCGTGGGGCGGAGCCGCTCCTAACAGAGGCATGGCAGGAGTCTTTAAACCGCGAACGAGTAGGCTCGTCCTTTCTTTGGGTTGATTGCCCTAGAGCGGTTCTCTGACAAGCTGAAAAACGTTGACCAGATAGCCAACTCGCGCAGGAGTTCGGGCAACAAGTCAACGCCAACTTTCAGCCAGAATCCGCGCTTTTATAAAGCGCGGTGTGGCTCAAAAGTATGCCTACAATGTAATACCTACACCGGGAAAAAGGAATTAAAGGACAGAGTTTATTCTTGTCCTGAATGCGGCTACATCACTCATCGAGACGTAGCAGCCGCACAAGTGATCCGCAATCGTGGTGAGACAGCGCTATGCAGGAGGGTTTCCCGACAGCCAGGCGACTGCGTGCCTCTTACAGAGGAGCTACGCTAACGCCGAAGGCGTGTCGAAGACATACCCGAAGGGGATCTCTGGGCTCTTGTCGCAGCCTGGAAGAAAATGCCTGTGGAAACGGTCTGACGGGGACTGGCAACAGTCTAGTTAAGAGTCGAAAAAGCAGCGAAGTTGGGTGGAGAGGCATCTCTTAAGAGTGCCTCCTAACATATGCCTGAGAATCCCCGCGCATTTATGCCGGGGAGTACGTCAACCAGATATATCAGTATCCCCTACGACTCGCAAGATTCCCCAAAGTCCCTGCGAGACAGCCCACTTTAGCACGCCGCTGCGGTAGGCGTGGTCGCCCGTATGCTCGGGGATGAACTCAAAGGTGCGGATCGTGGCGCAGCTGATGGCCGACTCGGAGGCCACCTTCGGCTGCTTCTCGCGAGAGAGAAACCGCCATTCTGGCCAGGTAACTCCATGAATGGTGAAGCTGTGGTTGCGCGGCTTGTCGCACGCGCCCACCAGATGGAAGCGCACTGTCTTTCCCACAGGCACGCACCACACTGGCGTAGCGGGGTTCGGGTTCGCTAACCAATCCCTAGAGTTTGCGCAATCACAGCGCGGTTCATCGTTCGGTCCCACAGGCTCAGTGCGATAGTTAAACCCCTTCTGCCCCTGGTCTTCGGGGTCGGGTTCGTCTTCGCCGGGATCTGCCGGAATATCAGGAATCGGGAAGTTGACGTTACCGTTCAGATAGAGACGCAGCCCATCCTGGAGCAGAAGGACGATCTCTTCGCTTTGCTCCTCACCGCGAAGGATTGTTGCCCGCGTGCCGTACCATGCTTCCGGTGCATTTTCGCTGGCTGTCGCCTCGTTCTCGCCCACTGCTAACGGTGTGGCGTCCTCGGCCTCGACGATGAGCGCACCAATTAAGCCATGGTGGCGGTGGTTGCGGAAGTCCGCCATGTCCTGTAGCAACACGGGGCCGATTGGCTCATCGGCGTTGGATCTTCTGGGAAGCCGGGTGGCGTACCAGGTGTAGGTGCGACTGGCACCGGGCGGGATCGTCTGCTCGGGGTTCAGTCCTACATTGGCACCATCGTCCCGCGTGATGTCATACTCCAGAAGATCCGCGTGTAGAGAGACGTGGCTGGACACGGGGCGTTCCGGACGGAACGTGCGGGGGTCGCGCTCCTCCACCGGCACTTTCGGCGCAAACGGCTCCGGGTGCAGGTGTTCCGGAAGGCGGTTTTCCACCGTCACCTTCACCCACTCCCCTTCGCGACAGCGCAGCACGAGGGGCTCGAGTATGCCCGTAGTTGGGACAGGGTGTTCCCTTCCGTCAGGAGAGGTCACCGAGACCAGTCGGTAGACCAGCCCGAACGGATCTACCAGATCTGGCTCCCGATAGACCAGCCGTCGGGGTTCTGCAACCACGTGGAAGGAGCGAACACTGGCACCACACGGAACCTTGGTTTCTGGAGCCGCTTCGACCTCGACGACCACCGGTAAGGACGCCTCCCCCCCAGTTGTCACGGTATCTGTCTGGGCTACGGGAACTGTCTCCTCCCCTTCTGCTGCTGTGTCTTCATCTTGCAGTCGGCGCAGGTCTCCGGTCTCCGACGGTAGTGCGGATTTCTGGAAGGCGCGAATGAGGCCCCAACAGCCTAGCCACAGGTCGTCCGCGCCAGAGAGCTTGTAAAGGTAGTCTCCGGGACCAAACTGCTCGTGGTTGATAAAGGTAAACGCCTCCGCGATGCCAAACGTCTGCTGGTTGCGGACGGGGGAGTCCACATTCACGCGGAAGCGTCGCCAGCGCATGCCGTGGATCTGGAAGCTGTGCTGCTCCTCGTGGGAGCCCTGTACCAGCCGAAACCAGATCGGGTCGTTCTCGAACGCAGCGAACCGGGTAGTGGCTGGATCCGGGTGGTGGCGGGAGCTAAACCAGAAAGCGGGATCGCCCCCGCGCTCGCGAATGGGCTCGTTGCGATAGTTCAGTGCCATGACGCCCTGGTCCCCGTGGCCGCCGGGGTGTGCCGGCGGGTTGAGCGGCTCTCCAGTGCGGTCGAACATGGGGATAAAATCCCCGATGGCAATGCAGAACTCACGAACCCAGTTCGTGTCCGGAAGCCCTTCCGCACGTGCGACCTTGGTCTGCACGCTTTCACGGAGTTTGAGCCTAGCCTGCAGGCCGCTAACGATCTCGCGGTTGGAGAAGTTGTCATAGAACTTTGCGCCAATGGGCTCCACAATTAGCGCCCCGAACAGGCCGTGCTTTTGACGGTAGTTGGCGAAGAGGTGATCGTGGAAGAAGATCGTCCCGAACTCCTGGTCCGCCCACCAGCGGTAGACCATTTTTCTACCAAGCCGGGGACCGCTGATATAATTCCAGCCTACGCTCGCGCCATCGCCGCAAATGGGGTCGAACTTCACCATGTGGACGTGCATGCTACACTCGCCCTCCCACGGTCGTTCGGGGCACGGGGGGAACGGCGGGTCGAAGGCGGTGCCTTCGATTCTCGGCGGCAGGCGGTTAGCCAGCGTGAGGTTCAGGATCTGTCCGTGTTGGGCCCGGAAAAAGAGCGGCTCCTTCGGACCGGGGCGGCCGTCGGGGTCACCCTCCGCAGCGAGGTAGTACAGGTGCCCGTCTGGATCGAACCAGCCGTGGTCGTTGTACTCGATCCTCTTGCGTGTCACAACCACGTCATGGGAGATGACCTTTCCGTCGTTCTGCTGGAACTCCGGGAGCTTCGCCCACTCCTCGTCCTGCTGCTTGGCCACGCGGTTGCGCGTAAACATCTCGCCCGGCACGGGCTGCTCGTTAAAAGCGTTCCGTTCGAGGTCGGTGGGCAGGAGCCGGTAGTCGAAGTCTGTCGGCATGGCTGTGTTCCGGAGCGGCCACGGGGGCGTGGGTGACTTCTGGCGGATTTCCCCGGGAATGTAGAGCGGGTAGCCGGGCCGTATGGCTGTGGGTTGGGGAGGCGGGTCTCGGTCGGGGAGCGGTAGCAGGCGTTCAATCGGCGTGCCGTCCGGATAGCGCCCGATGCGGCGACCACGGTAGATCGGGTCGCTACTCTGGAGGAAGTCGCCGTCCTTCCCATCTTGCCGAGTCTCGAAGGTGCGGAAAATGCCCCACATGCCCTCGTGGAAGTGGGGGTAGAGGTGGCAGTGCCAGATGACATCCCCGGCGACCTGGTGGCGGTTGCCGGCCCCCCACACGGGCTCAATGGTGTGCCCGGTCTGCGGGCTGAAGGAGATGGCGTCGATTCGCGGGGAATTCTGGTCCTGCGGCACGGCGTGCCATTCGTAGAGGTGGAGGTGGAAGACGTGCGTCTCCTTCACCCCAGCGTGTACGAGCCGGATCCGAACGGGGTCGCCGATGTAGGCCTTGAGGATGGGGGTGACGGGGTCTCCAAACATCCAGGAACTGTGGTGCTGCTCCTCATTAAGGACAGGCAGCTTTAGGAAATGCCCTTCGCGCAGGAGCCGCCAGAGAGTGCGCTCCCGGTTGATCATCGGCTCAGCCCGGTACGAAATGGGCATAATCGGCAGTTGATCCACATGCTCACCATGCCCCCCGCCGCCGTGACCCCCGCTGCTGCCCCGGTCACAAGGGTCGCGCTCTAACAGACCGTGGGGCGGCTGGAACTCCGGTTCGTCGTGGAAGATGATGACGAACTCCCGATGGGCTTCCTTATTGAAGTTAGGGTACGGGCATGGCTTGGGCCAGGGGTGATTGTCGAGGGTCGTGTGCGACTCGCGGATCGACTCCGTCTGGGCCGGACCTGGCGGGAGGATGTCTAGGTACAGCCCGTCCAGCTCTTGGAACGCGCCCCGCTCGTCCTCGGAACGGCGACCGGTGACCGGGTCGCGCCAAATTGAGCCTGTCGGCTCCACCACCAGCGCGCCAAACAGGCCATGGACGTTCGTCCCGTCCTCCCCGCCGGAATAGTTCCCGCCATCGTGGAAGGGGAAGACGCCTTCATGGTTGCAAATCCACGTGTATATTCGTCGTCCATCGGGCGGCGTAAGGCTGGAATCGTTCTCGCCTACGTGGGAGCCATCATCCATCTTCACGTCGTATCCGTCCCCGACGAGGTGGAGACCCACATGCCGCCCACTTACCTCGTTGTGGAGATCCACCTGAAGGCGATCGCACTTCCGAGCGCGTAGCACGAGTGGACGCACAAGGGGATGCGGCTGGCGCGCTTCCTGAGGGTTGGATGGCAGAGAAACGCCGATCTTCTGCGCGCGCTCCTTCGCCTGCTTGTACCATTCTTCCGGCATATCGTCGTGTCCGCCATGGTCGCCTGCTCCTTGCGGTAAGCCGACCCTTGCTAGTGCCCGGATATATTTCAGAATCGGGACGTTTTCGGTAAGGGCGAAGATGAGACCGTTGTGGTCGTGATCCCCTTCTTTATTGAAATAGATTGTTATTTGAAGCGCCGTGACGTGATAGGTGAGCGTTGAGATGGAACTGTCTGATGCTGTCGGATTTTCTTCCTTCATATGTTTCTCCTAAGAACGTTCTTAAGCTGAAGAATTACTTGACAGGCTGTGTGGCTTGCACTCGCAGATTATTGCTTCAGCGAGTGTTCGGTTGCGGGAGGTTCCGCAACTTCACTCCTCATGTGCCCCAAAATATGTAGTAGATTTACGTATTATATTTACAACATCAAAACAACCAAATTCCACAGGTTGATTGAAACTTATACGATTTAATTTTCTCAAACTAGACCAGTGATTCGGTGAAAATAAAATCTTTTTGGGTAATTCAACCCGCTTTTTGGGTGAATTCCCTAATGAACAAATACCTAGCCCGTTTTACCAAAGCCGGGCTTTTCACTTTAAGGTATCTGAGTTCGACGTAAGCACTTTATACCAAGTTGCCAAAGTTAGTATTGTTACATTTTTGACATTGAACACAGCCAAGTAAATCCCACCTTTTAGTCTCACTGGACATGCGGTTGTGGTGATTCTTATTGGACAAACTCAAACTGGATTACCAATCGGGATGCAAATTGTCGGCAAGCGCTGGAAAGAGATGGAATTGCTGGCTATTGCCCAACAACTTACTCAAATCACCAGAGACTTCCAACACCCACCTGGTTATTAAGAGCAATTTTAACCATAGCAGCAATAATCCTGCACTTTAAGACTTTTTAGGATATCCAAAAAGCTAGAAATCTATTTCCAAATCTATAAAAATTTAATAAATTAATGCAAATTCACATCTAGAGTAACAACACAATTAGCGTGAAAATATTTTAATATTAATACTCTACATTACAAAAACAGAATAATTATAGAGGAAATTCCCAGCAGGGTGTATACCAGAAGTAGATAATTCGAGGTATGTACTACCAACAATACAGCCAATGAAACACCGCGCACTGCTGTTAGTCAATCATCATGCCCGCCAAGCACAAAAGCGCTTACCTGAGGTGAAACGCACTCTTGAGCAACTGGGCTTGAATTTGATTGAGGAGTCTACTGAACAACCACAACACCTTTATGATGTCATCAAACGTTATCAGCACGAAGTTGACTTAGTTATCGTTGGTGGTGGTGATGGCACTCTCAATGCTGCGGTAGATGCTTTGGTAGAAACGCAGTTAACACTGGGTATTCTACCTTTGGGAACCGCCAACGACTTAGCTAGGACTTTGGGAATTCCTAACTCTCTCCCCGACGCCTGTAAAATTATTGCTAATGGTGAAGTACGACGCATTGATTTGGGATCGGTAAATGGTAAACACTTTTTCAACGTTGCAAGCTGTGGGCTGAGTGTGAAAATTACGCAGCGACTGACTAAAAAAGCCAAGCGTCGTTGGGGAATATTGGCTTACCTGATCACAGCATTGCAAGTCATTTGGGAATCTCGACCTTTTAGCGTAGAGATTCGCATGAATGACCAATCAATAAGAGTGAAAACGGTGCAAATTGCCGTAGGAAATGGTCGATATTACGGCGGTGGAATGGCAGTAGTTCCTGATGCCACCATTGATGATCAAAGGTTGGATCTGTACAGCTTGGAAATTGAACGCTGGTGGCAAATTATTCCCTTATTACCTGCCATGCGACAAGGACGACACATTCATTCGCAGAGTGTTCGCGCCTTTAGTGGTCAAGAAATTGAAATTTATACACGCAAACCGCGCCCTATCAATACAGATGGTGAAATTACAACCTACACTCCTGCTCACTTCCGCGTCATCCCGAACGCTTTAAGCGTTTTAGTACCATCAAATGAATCATGAATGATGAATAAGTACGTTAAAAAAGAAGAGAATTCATAATTCATAATTCATAATTACAATGCATCTAAAATTTTCCCAAGATATTAAGTTCCTGCTGCAAAGGTTAGGTCAACAGCCACTAAGTCTTGGCGATATTCTAGCAGAAACCTCAGAACGTGGTTTTAGCTTGGTAATAGTATTATTGGTTTTGCCATTTTTGTTTCCTGTCCCACCTGGGTTAACTGGACCATTCGGTGGAGCTTGCTTGATATTGTCAGTACAGATGGCTTTGGGAAGGCGATCGCCTTGGCTTCCTAAAAAAATTGCTACATATAAATTTCCCCGTGGGTTTACCCAGATAATTTTAAGTCATCTACAAAAAGTAACCAAAATATTAGAAAAAATTACCCGTCCCCGATTGGCAAAAATAGCAGAGAATCCTTTTACTTGGCGATTAAACGGTCTTTGTATTTCTTGGTTAGCAATCTTGCTAATTTTACCAATTCCTCTTACCAATCCTATCCCTCCAGTGGGAATATTACTCTTGGCAGTAGCCACTATAGAATCTGATGGTTTATTGATGTGCGTTGGCTACGTTTTCACCGTTTTGACGAGTTTCCTATTTGGATTCATCATTTATGCTTTGTGGATGGCTCCCAGTTTATTGCCACAAGTTTTCCAATAATTTGTTGAGATTAGGTGTAAGTTGTCATATGGAAAAGGTGAAAGTAAATTTTAATTTTTCATTTGAATTGTTTTGCCTACCTACATCATTCATAAGAAAAACCCTCAGCCACAGACTGAGGGCGGCAATTAGGGTGCATCTACCATCTCTTTATCCGCGATGAATATCTCTGATTCCGGAAAAATTCAAAAAAGCAGGGGGAAAGGAGGAGACTATTTTTGCTTATCCTCCAGACCGCGCACTCGTTTAAGTACCGGAATATACTGGTTAATCATCCAGATAAGAACCTCTATTGTGGAGTCTCCTTGCTGAATGCGGTTTTTGCTTTGTATGCCAATAAGTATTGTTTGAATAATGAACAACCCAGTAATTATTTGGCGATAGAACACTTGACGAGTGCTTTGGCGTTGCTTGCGCTGAGAGTGCATTTGTTTACCTCACCTCAATTTCAAATCGAGGTTAAGGTTGGGGTCTATTGACAAGTAAATTTTCCCAAGCAAGCTCAAAAGCCTCTTAGAATCTACATAGGGTGCTTGGGAAAGATGTCTCGCTTGGGACAGCCTACGTTTTTTTTGAAAAAATTTTTGCTGTTTGATTGCAATACTCAGATGGGGCGGAATCTTAGCTACGATGCTGGTAGAGAACAAGCAAAGATATTGCTTAGTGCCTTACTGTCCTTTATGGAAGATTTGGGGGAATCAAAGGACTGTAAAGCCGATTGGCAAGCGGGTACTGAGTTATGGGTGACGCATTCCACCTTGGAAGGACTGGCAGAACTGACGAAGAGATATGGTGATAGCTTAGACACGGAGGAAATTAGGAATGCGCTTCGCTGTCTGATAGCCTTGAAAATTATCGATGACAAACGCGAACAAATTAGCGCCACCACCAAAACAAACTCAAAGGTGTGGCGTTTTGCGTTAAGCTTTCCCAGTATCGACACAGAAGAAAACCTCAACTGGTTGTTTGAATCAGATGGGGAATGGGATAAACGCCGCCAAGCTCAAAAATCCAAGCCTGGTAAAGTTCCCAAGCATACAGCAGCAAAATCTCAGGGCGTTGACTGGTCGAAAATCTGCCGCACCATGTTGGAAAAGCAGAAGCGCCTCACCACAAATGAGCTGCTATTTGCTAATGAGGACATGAAGTTTGAGCTAGACGACATTCATGTTCCCCTAGCACTGATGCAGCGTACCAAACCCGATAGGCGCAGTGGGGATGTTTCACCAGAACAAGGTTCCCAACTCTTACAACCAAGTGGGTACGAGGAAAAGCACCGGTTTAAGCACGAGGATTTTTTGGCGGAAGTCCTGGAAAAAGGCGTCGGCAAAACCTACGTGAGGAAATGGGCGATCCAAAACAGCAAGGTTCCTTATTTTGGTGGGCGCTACGGTTGGGATGGCTGAATGAAATTGGACTTGCAGCGGAGTCAGTAACTAAAGAGAAAGTTTACGCTTTCTACCATCCCACTTTTCAGGAATATTTCGCGGCGCTGGCGATCGCCGATTGGCATTTTTTCCTCAACCACATTCCCGACAACCCCGTGCAAGGTACTTACCGCATTTTTGAGCCGCACTGGAAAGAGGTGATTTTGCTCTGGTTGGGGCGTGATAAAGATGAAGTGCCAGATAAACACAAGGAAGAGTTTATCAAGGCGTTGGTGGAATTCGATGATGGGTTCTACAATCTCTATGGGTTGCAAGCTTACTTCTTAGCAGCAGAGGGTGTTGCAGAATTTGCAGATTGTAGTGCTGATGAGATTGTGATGCAGATTGTCCAGTGGGCTTTTGGTTACTTCGATAGCACACAACAGAAATGGCAGCAATTTTATCCTCTGGACAAGAAAGCTAAGAAATTACTTAGAAAGACTCTTCGTAACAAAGTAATTGTTTCCTTAACTCAATTATTGCAAAATCTTCACGATGAAGAAAATCATAGAAAGGTTATTGATAACAACGGTTTGCCAAATGCCCAATCTATTATTGGGGAAATAGCATTGTCTTTGTTAGAATTATGTCCAGAGCATTTGGAAGCCATAAAAGCAGTAAAAAAGCTAATCAATGATAGTTATAACGAAGGTATATTACCAGGTTTTTTGAAAGAATTTGAATTCAATCATCAAGTGACTTATCTGAAAAAACTTATTTTATCGGATTCAGACCACAACGAAAAATCAACTGAAAATTACGACCCAGAAAATTGTACTCTTAGTAGCCCAGAAGAAATTATTGACTTGATTTACTTGCTGAAAAATTCTGAAAATGGTAATGCTCTGCAAGCTGAAGCCATGTCTAAATTACAAAAAATAGTGACTGGTAATCCAAAGGCAATTCCTCCCCTTATTCAAGTTATAAAACAGTCACTTCGATCTCCTCAAGAAAATGATTACTATCCCTTATTCAAAGCTATAGAATGCATCTCTCGAATCGGTAGTGGTTCCTCAGAGGTTGCTAATGTTTTGATTGAAGTAGTAAGTAAGGATTCAGATTATAGTAATGATGCTATTAAGCCCAAAGCTATCGGTGCTTTGATAAGCATTGGTGCTGGCAACCAGGATGTCTTCAACTTTTTGATAACGTTAATACACAATGATAATGAGAAGGACAAATGGAACTGGCATCTTCGTACGAACGCACTTGGAGGATTAGGGGTAATCCTTAGGGGTGATATGTTTTGGTCAGCGGTTACTAACTTAAAGAGATACATACAAAATTCTGTTTCTCAGAATAATCGTGCTTTGTATGTGGAGTCATATTGGACACTTTTCTACTGTGCGGAAAACATGACTTACCCAGCCTTCTACCAAGCATGGCATCAGCAAGAGGGCGAAGGAAATACAAATACTCCCATCACCCAAACCCTCAACCAAGCTGACTTACCCCAAAGCCTTCAAAGTGCGATCGCCAACGACTCCCAACTCAGCCAAACCATCCACCTAATCTGCATCAACACCAGCAAATTCATCAACCCGGATAACCCCGCCGCTAAAATTTACACTGAAATGGTCAAAGGTGGCTGTTCCAAGTGCGAAGATGGCACCCCGAAGACAATGGCGGAACTGCAAACCTATTGGGACTTGCTAGAAAGCAACAAGCGGGTGGTTTTAGTATTTTACGAAAGCAAGGGGTCAACATCCCAAGGATTAAGCCAAGCATTCCTCAACAACATCAGTAAATTTGACGGCGCTATTTGTGTCATCAACCACGAAACCAAAGACGACATTCCCGTAAAATTCTTCACGCCCAGCCAAGCAATTCAAGATTTCGTACAGTGGCTACGAGATATTTGATACTTAATTCCTAAGCATCTAATGGTATTTTCGCCTTTTGAAACACCTGTTCAGCACTAAATTCCAGTCCCTCGAACAGGGAATCTGTGAGTAATTCCTCTCCCATATAAGTTTGAGGTGCTGCATCTGGGTAAAAAACGGTAATGCTTCTAGCTTTACTATCTACCACCCAAACCCGTTGCACCTGAGCGTCTAAATAATCTTTTGCTTTAGCAGCCATTTGTCCAAAGGTTTGTCCCGGCGAAATTATCTCAATTACTAAATCCGGGGGAACAGGGCAAGCTTCGTCTTCATCCCAGTTGGCGGGTAAACGTTCATAAGAAATGTACAATAGGTCGGGTGTCGGCACCCAATCTCGCCCCCGACGAGTTAGCGTAATTGCCCACTCTGGGTAGACTTCTCCCCGTCCCTCACACCATTGCTCAATGAAATAAAGAAGTACGCGGGTAAGCTTAGAGTGAAAAAACTTGGGTGACATTTTAGGAATTACCTGACCATCAACCAGTTCGTAGGTGATATCTCCCTCGCCTGGGGGAAGATTCAGGAACTGTTGCAAGGTCAGTTGATTGTTTGCCTGAAGTATCATGCCGCAGATTAGCCGGGGGCTAATTTAATTGTAATTGGGTAGTATCTTGCATCGGTGCCAACCACTGCAAGGGGTTATAAATCCCGCAGCAAGTAGCGAAAGTCCTCGATCCTTCGAGAACGCTACGCGTACAGAGGACTAAACCCTATTGAGGGTATCGATTTCACTCCACTTGAGTGGACTTAAGCTATGAGCCTGAGATTGAAATCTCAGGCGGGCGTAAGGGTTGCGCTGGTTGCTTGAGAATCATCCAGTCCGGTGAGGTTATTGCATTCCCTGCAATACCTGTCGAATGGTATCCGATGGCACTTCATCAGTAATCGTCACCACACCAATTTGCGTTGGCAGAATAAACCTTACTTTACCGGCTTTGACTTTCTTATCAAGTTGCAAAGACTCAATAATTCCTTCAATATCTACCCCAGCTGGCAACTTCGTCGGTAAACCCGCTTTTTGAATCAGGGCGTCTTGACGTTCTGTCTCTTCCTTTTGCCACATTCCCAGTTCCACAGCAATCTGTCCTGCTGCTACCATACCAATGGCGACTGCTTCACCATGATTGACGACTTTATAACCCGTCAAGCTTTCCACTGCATGCCCGATGGTATGACCGTAGTTGAGAATAGCCCGCAGCCCGGCTTCTTTCTCATCTTTGCCGACGACATCGGCTTTCGCTTGACAAGAACGCGTTAATATGCTTTCTATCAATTCTGGCTTGACGTAACGGAGTTGATCCAGGCGTTTGCTCGCTTCCATCTCGGCAAACAATTCGGCATCCCAAATCACGCCGTACTTAATCACTTCTGCCATTCCAGCGCGAAACTCACGCATAGGTAGAGTTTTCAGCACTTCTGGGTCAATTAAAACCAAGCGCGGCTGATGGAATGCGCCAATCAAGTTTTTGCCTTGGGGATGATTGACGCCAGTTTTGCCACCAATTGCCGAATCCACCATCGCTAAAAGTGAGGTTGGCACTTGTACCACGTTAATGCCTCGCAACCAAGTCGCAGCGGCAAAGCCAGTCATATCCCCAATGACTCCTCCCCCTAAAGCTACCATAGTTGAGGAGCGTTCTATACGGTTTTCTAGGGCAGTATCGTAGATTTTCTGCACAGAACTCAGGGTTTTGTAGCGTTCACCCGGTGGTAATGTGCAACTTGCAACTTCAAAGCCAGCCGCTTCCAAAGATGCGATCGCCCTTTCGCCATAATGCTTAAAAATTGTCGGGTTAGAAACCACCAGGACTTTTTTGCCCAGCTTTAGATTGCTCATCATCTCGCCCAGTTGATCTATGCCCCCTGGAGCGATCGCCTCCGGCGCTGCGCTTTGCGCAATCGCAATCTCATAAGACTGTTGTGGTAAATTTACGTTAATAGAAGCCATCACCAAATCCCTTTGCAAGCGCCCGACGGCTGTATTCTACAGCATTAGCACTGCCTATTCCCGTATGCAAGACGCTTTTTGGTTGAACTTTTCCAAGCTGGGTTCAGGGGGTAGGGGCGCGGCGACCTTGCACCCGTAGGGTGTCAGGGATTAAATTTACTTTAATATTCCCCTACACCCTAACCCAAATTAATTCGTAGTCTCCTGAATCACCTCACCAGGACCGTTAATCTCAACGGATCTGTTACCAGCTTGGTCAACAGAGATGCGGAATTGCCGTCCACCCTGAGAACTGGTATAACTTGTCTGTTGATCTGAATTTTGAACTTGAACAGGAGCAGCGTTCAACTGTAGCTTATTTGTTGTCTTATCAAAGACATTCATCCGTGTTTGGGTTCCTTGGCGAAAAACCCTCACACTATAGTTTGGTGTTTGGAAGGTAGCGACTGTCGTTTGTGGTGCAGTGCGTATGCTAGCAGGTTTCTTGACTGTTTGGGCGGCAACAATGCCTGTTTCAAACCCTAACCCAGTCATAACTACCAAAGCGCTCGCAATAAAAGCGTATTTCATAGTCTTAAGGAGCTATTTTATTGTTATAATCACAACAAATATTGATTATTCTAACTATAAGTCTCACGTTCTTAGTGATGAACTAAAAAAAGCTTCAACAAATATTTTTATTGAGCGTATCTTCTGTAAATGATTCAATAATATTTATAAACGATTATGGAGAAACTTCAATGTTTGGTGTCATAGCTTACATAGCCTTCTTGGCTCTATTCTTCGGTATTGCTGTTGGGTTGCTTTTCGGTTTGCGTGCTGCTAAAATCATCTAACTGATTTTTTGGAGTCTCGCGCAAAGGCGCAGAGGCGCAAAGTTTTCTTGAGCGTCTGGGCGGCTTTGCGCAAAGTTATCATCCAACCACGGTTTCTCTAGAGGCTTTGTGTTGATTTACGAAAGGAGAACGCACCTCTAGACCAAGCAAATTCAGCATTTCCTGGTCAGCATTGTACCCTGGGCAGGGAGTGGTAACGGTTAACATCTGCCCATTGTCACTGGAAAAGATAGAATTGGCTCCCGCCAAGAAGCATAAAGTCTGTTCTACCTGTGAAAGTCTAGCTCTACCTGCGCTAAGACGAACATCAGATGCAGGCATTAAAATACGCGCTGTGGCAATCATTCGCACCACATCCCAAATCGGAACATCGGGCTGATTTTCTAGGGGTGTACCCTCAACTTGTGAGAGAATATTGATAGGCACCGACTCTGGATGTGGATGCAGGGTTGCTAGAGTGTGCAACATAGACACGCGGTCATCCACGGTTTCGCCTAAGCCGAGTATACCACCGGAACATACAGTCACATTTGTTTGCCGGACATTGTTAATGGTGTTGAGGCGATCGCTGTAAGTCCTCGTTGTAATGATCGTGCTGTAGTAGTCCTGGGAGGTATCTAAATTATGGTTGTAGGCGTAAAGTCCTGCTTCTTCCAAACGCTGGGCTTGTGTTTGAGTCAGCATACCCAAGGTGCAGCAAACCTCTAATCCTAATGCTGTCACCTCTTTAACCATTTCCAACACTTGCTCAAATTGGGAGTTATCGCGTACCTCTCGCCAAGCAGCGCCCATGCACACACGACTCACACCATTTTCTTTGGCTTGTTGGGCAATACTCACGACTGTTTCTTTTTCTAGGAGGGCTTGTGGCTTCACCTCTGTTTTGTAGCGGGAGGACTGGGCACAGTAGCTACAATCTTCTGGACAACCCCCTGTTTTGATAGATATCAGCTTACAAACTTGTATTTTTCTTGAGTCATGGAATTGGCGATGCACGCTAGCAGCTTGATAAACAAGGTCTAGGAATGGTGTATCATGTATTTCGCGTATTTCTGATTCTTGCCAATTGTACCGTATTACTACTGACATCTCTATCCTTTGTAAGGTTTTTGCATAATTTTAGCTCTTCCTGAAGTGTTAACTAACCGATGTTGGTAATACAGCAAGCCTGACTGCTGCTAAATTATGAAGGGTGGCTAATAGCTTTTGGAACAAATATTCAGTAGTCTATGGAATTGCAACTGCCCAATATTACAACAAAACGGCTGTTATTAAGACTAGCAACTCAGGAGGATATCTCGGCAATCCTGAAATTTTATACGGAAAACAAAACATATCTCACTCCATTCTCTCCTCCTTGGTCTGATAATTTTTTCACTAGAGAGTATTGGCAGAATCAGTTAGAAAATAACTATTTAGAATTTATTAACGATATATCATTAAGATTATTTATTTTTCCTAAAAATAAACAAGAAATAATTATTGGACTTATCAACTTTACTAATTTTGTCAGAAGAGCCGCACAGTACTGTAATGTAGGATACGGTCTTGCAGAAGCTGAACAAGGAAAAGGTTATATGACAGAAGCACTGCAAGCAGGTGTTCACTATGTATTTCAAGAATTAAACATGCACCGAATCATGGCAAATTATATGCCTCACAACCAGCGCAGCGGCAATGTACTGAAAAGGTTAGGATTTGTCGTGGAAGGGTATGCCAGGGACTATCTATTCATCAATGGAAAATGGCAAGACCACATCCTTACAAGTATCACGAATCCTAACTGGCAGACAAACCCGTAAGCTTTTACACATCCAATTCAAGGATTGAAATCGCAACAGGACTAAACTCTACAACAATTTTGGATAACTCGGATAAAAGTAATGACTTTGGCTGAAACTGTAAACAACACGAATTCTACCAATCCTTTTCTCAATCTCAACTACGAAAGAGCCCTAGAATCTTTAGGCGATGAGTACTATGATGAAGTTGGGGCAGCAGAATTTTCTCAACACATCCTACGCTGGCGCAACGATGCAATCCTGCCCCGGCTAGGACTCGATCCCCAATTAGTAAAAGACGAAGACTTTATCTGTGCCTTTGGCAAATTTGAGGGACGAAAACCGCTTTTGGCGCTGCGTTACCACGGTTATCAATTTGGTGAATATAACCCTTTTTTAGGTGATGGTAGGGGCTTTCTCTACGGACAAGTACGCGGTACTGATGGCGAACTATACGACTTAGGCACCAAAGGTTCCGGTAAAACTCCTTACTCCCGTGGTGGCGATGGTATGCTGACACTTAAAGGTGGAGTACGGGAAGTTATTGCTGCGGAAATGTTACACCACTTGGGTGTACGTACTTCACGCTGTTTGACCATGATTGAAACAGGCTTATCCCTTTGGCGGGGTGATGAACCTTCTCCTACCCGTTCCTCAGTCATTGTCAGGATGAACCGATCGCACATTCGATTTGGCACTTTTGAACGACTGCACTATCTACGACGTCCGGATTTGACCCAAAAGCTATTAGACCATGTCATTGAGCAGTATTATCGACATCTCATCGGCGAAAAAGATAAGTACGCTCTATTTTACGCAGATTTAGTCAAACGGACAGCAGAACTGGTAGCGCAATGGATGGCAGCTGGTTTTTGTCATGCAGTGCTAAACACAGACAATATGTCAATTACAGGGGAGAGTTTTGACTACGGTCCTTATGCGTTCATTCCCAGTTACGACCCCTACTTTACCGCTGCCTATTTCGATTATTATGGACGCTATAGTTATACTCATCAACCTAGTATTTGTAAGTGGAACTTAGAAATACTCCAGGAGGCACTCAAAGCTGTTATTAAGCAAGCTGATATGCAGACTGGATTAGCGAGATTTGATGAGCATTATCAGAACGAATACCGCTCTATGATGTTGAAGAAGTTGGGTTTTGAGCAGTTGTCACATCTAGAAGCCGATGAACTGTTAAACCTAACGATTCAATTTTTGCAAGATAGCAAAGTTGGTTATCACGAATTCTTTTACGAGATGGCTCGCACCTTTTCATTGAAATGGCGAGATGAACCAGGCTTGATTATGGCAGATTCAGATATTGTACCAGCATCAGGGACATCAGAAATTTTTGATAGTTGGTGTATACTGTACCATAAGATTTTGAATAATTTTGACCCTGAGCAAACAAACATCATTGCCCAAACTCTCGCTCGTTACAATCCGAAAACTGTGATACTCAGACCAGTCATTGAATCAATTTGGGAACCCATTGCTCAAGAAGACAATTGGCAGCCTTTTTATGAGTTAATTAAGCGCATTCAGTCTGGAAGTTAGCGAGATGAACTGTTTGCAGATTAATTGGTGCTTATCAAATAAGTAGGGTGCGTTAACGTAGTGGAACGCACCCTACTTATTTAAGACATTACAGTGCCCAATAGTGTTGTATAAGACAACATGGTTCATTTAGTCATGCTAATCTAATCCTTAAACATCCCCCACCCCCGATCCTCGGCATAGGGGGAATCTAGCCCTATCTGAACCATATTGCTGTATAAAAGCAGCTATAAAACATTAACAATACCTTCACCAAAATGCCCTCACTCTGTAAGAGTGGGAGCAACGTGGCTACACAAACAAAGCTTGTCTGCGTAGCCTGTAAGGCATAGATTTGGTGGTGCTTCTAGGTGGGCGGTTCTGAATTCCCCACTGATTCATACTCACTTGTGAATACTAAATTCTTCTTCAAGATTTTATTTATATTCAATTCTTAAATCGCTATTAAACAATTCTTAAATTAACTAAATTCTCATCTTAAATAAAAAAAAATATCATTCATTTACAATCTCATTTTCTGAGATAAATTTTATCCTGCACTACCTTAACACCCTAGAAAATTTGGAAGATAATGGCACAAACAAAGGCGATTTGGAACCCGTCTGTGTTGGCTCATAAGCTTGTTGGTAGGATTAACTATTTTTTCTATCAACTTTCAGTAGGTCGGTTTCGGGGATTTGATTTGTATCTTAATTCTCCTGATCGCCTGGTATTGGAAGATGTGATTATTCCTTACTTTCTCTCTCGTTCTGAATATCACAAAATACTTTTTGTTGGGTGCGATTGGTACACCAAACCCTACAGAAAATTATTCCGAAACAAGGAATACTGGACAATAGAAATTGAGGAATGGAGAAAAAAGTATGGCGCTGAAAGACATATCGTAGATGGTCTTCAGAACTTAAGCCTTCACATCCAAAGTGGTTATTTTGATGTCATTATTTGCAACGGGGTATTCGGACATGGACTTAATGTCAAGGAGGATATGGAAGAAGCATTGAACCAATGTTTTAATGCTCTGCGTGAAGGAGGTGTTTTAGTCTTTGGTTGGAATAATGTTCCTCAGTATGCACCTTTTCCTGTGACTACCGAGTGTGAAAATTTTAAAAAATTTAAACCCTATGTCTTTGAGCCTTTTCCCACTTCCGAATATTTAGTACCAAACACTGAATACAAGCACACATTTGATTTCTATAAAAAGCCAGTGGCAAGTTGAAATAAATGACTTGCTATAGCAATCCTCCGCACATTTGTGTGAAAGTGCCTGCTTTGTAAGTCCGGAGGACAGGCTGCGCCAACCCCTAGCGTGTCCGTAAGCTCAGATCTTGCACCCTTCGGGTATGCCTTCGGCACGCCTGACGGCGAACGCCAGTCCCCTGGGCGCGGGAAACCCGCCTGCTTTCTCTGGACTCACCATTCTCAACAAGAGCCAGAGGCTCTAATATCTCGTTACCAGGTTGAACCTGGTAACGAGGGTTTGGAGCCTCTGACGACTCACTGTTGCAACTCTTGCAAGATCTCAGTAAATATCATGTTCGGCTAATTACCCTTAATTCCCCAAGAATCCCACCCCGCCTTTGACTTACGTCAAAGTCTCCCCTCCGGTGCTTGCGGGGAGGGGTTGGGGGTGGGGTCCTTTTTATGGTCAATTAAACGGAGTTGATGCAATCTAAACATCTTTTGGTCGATAGACTGCACCAAACGAGTGGTCAGAATTAACTTCAATCACTAAATCAACAAACGTAGGAAATTTGACCAACGGACTGATAAACAATTCTGGGTGCAGAGAACGCCAAAAATAATTGACAAATTCCTCCACCTCTTTTTCGCTCATTCCTGATTTACCAGCAGCAATCATTTGGCGTTCCGCTTGTTTGCGCCATTCTAAGGAAAGGCGGTAATCTTTGGGATACAGCAAAATTAAGTTATCCAACTGCTCCCACAGTGGTAGATAGTCGCTGAGTTTGCTATTCATCTCACGGGCAAACGCCTTATCCTCATCTGTGAGAATTGGCGGCGCTGGGCTGTCAAATGCAGCAGAGTCAATTGGTCGCACACCCACAAACCAACCTTCAAACAAGACAATATCCACATTCTCTACAATTTCCGGAGTCGTTCTATCACCGACGCCCCCGTGAAGAGATTTATCAAAGCGGGGAACAGCTACTGGGCTTTTGCACTCGCGAATTTGGTTAAGTACAGTTAAACCCAGTTCTACATCGTGTGTTCCTGGGGGACCACGCCAAATGAAGCGCGGGTCTTTTTGTTTTAATGCCAAGCGCTCATTATACGTTTTATACAAGTCATCCAAAGATAGACTGAGGGTGCGGTATCCCAACTGCTTAAGAATTAAGCAGAGATTGCCGCACAATGTCGTTTTGCCGGTGCCTTGTCCTCCTAAAATACCTTGTATGAAGGGACGCCCCAGCTGTTGGCGATAAGATGCAAGTTGTCTTGCCAAAGATAGCCACAAATCATTATTAGTCATTAGTCATTAGTCATTAGTCATTAGTCATTAGTCAATAGTCATTAGTCATTAGTCATTAGCCAACAGTCACAAATTATTCTCCCTCACTCACTCCCTCACTCCCTCCCTCCCTCCCTCATCCCCCTCATCCCCCTCATATCTCCCTCATCCCCCTCATCTCTGTTCAAGAACCAAGCTTGAACGCTTCCAAAAACAAGCTGTAAATCAGACCAATTTTGAGGATATTGAGACATTCTACCCAAAGCGCTTGTCGCTCTCGTATGCTACGACCATAAAATATTCTGCTGCTGACTTCTGTCAACACCACGAGAAACCCAGCCATAACAACGTCCCATTCAGCAGCTTGTCCAGCTGTGGTAGCAACTGCGCTTCCGAGAAAAAAACCGAACAAAAAACTGATTATCAGAAGCGAAAACCGCCGCCAAGGATTGAAAAACCATACCCTTAAGCGCAACGCAATGGTGTTGAATAGGTTGTTTAGACGTGTGTTTTGCATAAATGGGACTTCCGAAATGATTAAACGTGTATGGGAATTGAGGCGCAGCGCTTTGCGTTTGTACCTTGGAGGAACTCCCCTACCGGATTTGAAGGAAAAGTTAAGAAATTATGAAATATCCCTATATAGAGGATATCGGTCTAGCGTAAGCTTGTTTAAATAGTATTGTGGGTATCTTTGGAATTTTCAGCAACAATATAAAATATATACTTTTCTTCATTACGAGCAGCAGCATAGCTGTTTTGCTCAAACAGCTATACATGATATATTTCACGCACTAGCTCCCAAAGAGCCTTTGGTGGACAACTTTCTTGTTGCTCTTACCAGAACAAAGCTGCGACTTGGTCTAGCCCAAACAATAAATCCTTATTTGTAATATATATTACCATGAAGCCGTCGGTGTACCCGTACACTGTTCTGGTAGCTTATTCATTGGGACTGCTTTTTCTACCAATGGGATGCCGTCAGACAAGTGTATCCTTTGACTCAACAGAACTAGAAACATCTTCTCTACCGCCTGCTCAGACACACCAAGAACAGAGCACGGCGTCATCCGTCTCCACTGTCTCCAATTCAATGCCCACACCAAAAAGTCAACGAGTAGAAAGCAGCAGTGGGGACAACAATACCGTTATCACATATCGTCAGGGTTCAGGTGGGAAAGCAGTGAATCAAGGAACTTTACGGATGAGCAACCAAACCAATCAACCCGTGCGCCTTGCCTTACTGGCGCGGCGCTCTTTAAGCAAAGGTTCCTCTGGACAAACTAAAGATGCCGTCCCAGCACATTGGGATTTTGCTCCTAAAGAAGGTCATGACAAGGGGCTGATTCTAGCTTTGCCTAATGGTAAGCTAGAACTGGAAAAGGGAGATATTTTAGTTGCCTTTGCACAGGATGGTTCCCGCCGCTACTGGGGTCCATATGTTGTTGGGGAAACTTCCTCTCCTAGTTGGAATTCCCAAAACAAAGAATGGCAACTCGTTCTTAGTCATTAGTCATTAGTCATTAGTCATGGGTTTAGAGTCTTTGCCTGATTTAGAACAGCAGGAACTAAGAAGCTGAGCTAAAGTCATCTTGATTAATTTAGTATTGACTTTTGTACTATTGACTCATAAGTCATAACTAGTCACTAATAATGAATGACTGATGACTGATGACTAATCACTAATGACTAATCGCGCTTTAGATCGATGGTTTAACAATATAGGCAAGCGTCCAGCCCTCGCTGTGACTGTGTCGATTTTATGGTTACTTTTGATAAGTGGGGTTGCTTTCTTTTGGCATTTGGGCAGTCTCGGCTTAATTGATGAGACAGAGCCACTGTTTGCCGAAGCCTCGCGCCAAATGTTAGTTACAGGTGATTGGATCACTCCGTTCTTCAATGGCGAAACTCGTTTCGATAAACCTGCTTTAATTTACTGGTGTCAGGCGATCGCCTACTCAATTTTTGGAGTCAATGAATGGTCAGTACGTTTGCCTTCGGCGCTTGCTGCACTCGGCTTGATAACTTTGGCATATTACACTATACAGTGGTATTTGGCAAGAGAAGACTACCTTGATCAAAAAGTTCGCCCGACTCGACGCTGGTTAACCGCTGCTTTGGGAGCGGCTATCATGGCACTCAATCCAGAAATGATTGTTTGGGGGAGAGCAGGTGTTTCGGATATGCTGCTCGTTGCGTGCATGGACTCAGCGTTGTTGTGCTTTTTTCTCGGGTATGCCCAACCCTCAAAATCAGAAGTGAAAGCACGGTGGTATTTAGCTTTTTATATCCTCATTGCTGGTGCGATTTTAACCAAAGGACCAGTGGGAATTGTCTTACCTGCGCTGATTATCGGCATATTTTTGCTTTATATGGGAAACGCAAAAGAAGTTTTGCGGGAAATGCGTCCTGTTACAGGTTTGCTCATTACCCTATGCTTATCATTACCTTGGTATGTGCTGGTTATTTGGCGCAATGGCGAAAATTATATTAACTCGTTTTTTGGTTACCACAATGTTGAACGATTTACAAGCGTCGTCAATCGCCACTCAGCGCCTTGGTATTTTTACTTTATTATAGTGTTGCTGGGTTTTGCACCATACTCGGTGTACTTGCCTTTAGCAATGGCAAGGCTGAAGTTTTGGCAGCGAAACTACTGGCGATCGCAAGAACGCTCTAGCCAACTTGGTTTATTTGCCTTTTTCTGGTTTATTACTATCTTTGGCTTTTTCACCATTGCTGTAACCAAACTCCCAAGCTACGTATTGCCCTTGATGCCAGCAGCAGCTATTTTGGTAGCACTGCTGTGGAGCGACCTGTTGACGGGAGCAACAACGAGACATCAAAAGACGAGGAACATAACGGAGATAGGCAAGCAACACCTTCCTCATCCTCCTCATCCCCCTCATCCTCCCTATACTCCCCTCCTCATAACAGGCTGGGTGAATGTGGCGTTGTTATCAGCACTGGCGGTGGCAATGTTTTACGTTCCTCAGTTAATAAAAGATCCGGCTGCACCCAACTTCCACAAATTGTTTGAACAGTCAGGTTTAACTGTATTGGGAGGTGTGCTTTGGCTGCTTTGTGCTGTTGTGCTGGCGGTACTACTTGTGCGTCGTCGTTACCAGCCTGTGTTAATGGTGAATGTGTTGGGATTTGCGGCGTTTATGGTTTTTGTCCTCACACCTTGTTTGTTTTTGATCGATCAGGAACGGCAGCTACCTTTACGGCAATTGTCTGCGATCGCCGTGCAAGCACAAAAACCCAATGAAGAACTGGTTATGGTGGGCTTCAAAAAACCTACAGTAGTTTTTTATACTCGTCGTCCCGTCACCTATGTGAAAGTGTCTTCGGTTGCTGGAAAATATATTCAAGACAAAGCCGCAAAGAATGCACAGCCTGCCTCAGTGCTGGTTCTTGCCCAGCCGAAAAAGTTTCCTCAAATGGGCTTAAAGCGTAGCGATTATGAAAATTTAGGCACCAGTGGTGCTTATGAACTGATTCGAGTTCCTTTTAAAAATCCGTCAACCCCTTCCCCGTAATAACTTATCCGGCGTTGCTGATTCTAAGTATGAATTTAGGTTCGCGCAAAGGCGCAAAGGCGAGCCAGCGCCCTTTGGAGGGTCTCCCTCCGCAGGCGACTGGCGTTGCAAAGATAAGGGTAAGCAAGAAAATTTCATACCTCAATTCAGCAACGCCTTTTTTTAAATTTTGAATGAGCGAATTTGAGCGCACTGAGGATCATGAGTCCAGATCCAAAGCTTTATTAACCTCGTTTAGCAAGTCCTCCATTGATATAGAGCGGGGTAAGATTTGGCAGGCAATAGTACTTACCACAGTTTCTATCGACTCCAATTTTTCATCTGTGTCGTTTGGGGAAATGTCAGGTTGTTCATCTTCAACCTCATGGGGATTTAATCGTTGGTCGAGCAGCAAAACTGGTGGTAAGTTAAAAGGCAACTGTCCTAAAGCTTTCAGGGCTGAGTACACTTCTTTTGGAATGGGAGACTCTCCCAAGCAAATCAGCAATAAGTCAACACTTTGATGGCGAATTTGCTGTAGCAGTTCTGCCCAAGACCGACTCATGGATGCTTTCAAGCCAGCTGTTTGCAGGTACTGAATCAAAGCTTGGAACCACTCAGAACCACGAGAAATCGTTAAGGGACACAAACCATTCTCCCCAGCAATGTGCCTACTCAATGAGGAGTTTTTTTCTGTGCGATAACTGCTCACCTGCTTGTGTCTTACCTCTGGTAAATCCGGCAGAATTGCTAAATCCACCACTAAGATGCTGGGTGGGCAGCATGCACCAGATGCAATTTGCAAAACTGACAATAAAGCTTCTGTTTTCCCAGCATTATGAAACTTATCTGTGCCTAATGGCGTTAAGCAAGGGAACACAGAGAGCTTTGGCATCGCAGAAGCAGTTTGTGTCGTTGAGACATTACAAGTCACTAGTGGCAGATCTGCCAAACGGGGGTGTTGACTGAGTTGTTTTAGCAAAGCTTCGGCTGCTGGCATTTCTGTATCGAGCAAAACGACATCAAACTGCCAAACGCGAGCCAGGAGTTCTGCCTGATCCAGGTCATCCACTTCTATGACTCGGTGCTGTTGAAGTAACGGTTGCGATGTCAGAGATTCACACTCAGCATTGACCAACCTCAAAATTTTTAGTGGTGTGTTATTGCGGTGAATTTCTCCATTATCTGATTTTTGCTGTTTTGCTTCTGGTGGAGCACACAGACTTTCTACCAGCGGTGTTAAAACCTGATGCTGTACTGGTAAGCTCAAGAAACCATCTGCTCGGTTGGCAAATGCTTGCTCTTTTTCAGCTCCTGTTGCTGTCACAATCACGGGAATGTGACGAGTTGCGCCATCGGATTTGAGCAAGGTTAGGACATCCCAACCCGACAGCAAAGGAAGCAAGGGATTGAGGAAGATAGCTTTGGGTTGCAAGCGCCGAGCTTTTTCTACTGCTTCACATCCTGAGCGAGCAATCACGACCCGATAACCCAAACCTGTCAATTGTTCGGTCAAGTCTTCAATATACCGAGCTACTGCCTCCACTACCAACACTAGCGATTTAGAAGATGTCGGGTGATGGGGTGATGACGGGGCGTAGACGACGGGAGGGCGGCGGCTTCCCCTAGATCTAGAATGAGTTTCCCGTACAGCCTCAGGGGGCGAAACTAAGGGTAGGGTAGGGTTCGAGTGAGGGGGCGAAAAAGAATTTCTTTCTATCTCCTCATCTCCCAATCGCCCCACTTCTTTAGGAGGACTGGGGGGTAGGAGTAGTGTAAACTGGCTACCCTTACCTTCACGCGACAAGAAGCTGACATCGCCACCGTGGAGACGAGCCAAAGCTCTAGTTAATACAAGCCCCAAACCTGTTCCTTCATGCTGGCGGGTGAGGGGATTTTCCAGTTGTTGGAATTTCTGAAAGATTAAATGCTGCTGGTGTTCGGGAATACCAATGCCTGTATCCCAAACTGTAAAGGCAATCCAACCTTCCCAACGACTGACCGACAGCCCGATTTCACCAGCTGTTTCAGTAAATTTGAAGGCATTAGAAAGCAGGTGTACCAGCATCTGGCGCATCCGCAGCTCATCCGCCATAATCTGGTCTAAGCCAGGTTCAATTGAGAGGCTAAATTGGTGTTCTTCTGCAGGCGTACTTTGAGCTTGGGATTTTAATGAACCTCTGCTACTTTGGGTATGAATCGCCTTTGCCTCAGAGACAGCGCGATCGCACACAGCTTGAATGTTGACGTTGGTGAGCGTCAACTCCATTTGTCCCGTCTCCATACGGGTCAAATCCAAAATATCATTGACCACACTCATTAGGTGGCGTCCACTTTGATGAATCAGTCCTGCATAACGGGCTTGACGCTCGTTTAATTCTCCCAATTGCTGATCCACGAGTAACCGTGATAATCCCAAAACGGCAGTGAGAGGAGTTTTGAGTTCATGACTGATACAAGCTAAAAACTCATCCTTTAACCGATTAAGTTGAATTAAATCGGCATTTTTTGCGGCTAGTTCTTTACAAAGCTGCTGCTGTTCGGTGACATCCGTCGCTAGCATCAGCCACAAATCACTATTGAGTGCTGAATTTTGAGTGGGCAGTGTTTTGAAATCAGTACTCAGGGCTTTTAAATCAGGGCTGTCCAAGGGAATTTTGGCAAACTGCCAAACTCGCTCCTGACCATTTTGCACTTCTACTACACAAGTACAAGTCCCTAACTGACTATCCAAAAAGCAGCGATTTAATCCAGGTTCCTCTAAAGACTGTTCTTGCACCCCAGGAGTGCGAGGAGTCGCCAATGTTGACCGAGGTGACACACCTTTTTGAGGCATCACTTCGTTCACAGCTGACAAAGAATTTTCTTCACCAAAATACTCATTGCTGCCAAAGGAATAAACTTTGGTTGGCGTTTGAGTGGCGTATTCTAATTTCTTGGCTGGAGCATTTGCCAAAATCGCTTCTACCTGTCGCTTGACTCCTTCTGGATCTTTCAATGCTCCCAATTGTTGCCACCAAGCCGGGTTTTGCGTTACCACTTCGCCATTGCTTGTTTGTAACATTAATGGCCAAGGCAATCGTTCTAATAACTCCACCAGTGGCTTACATTCTCGTCTTTGCTGAGGTGCGTAACTTATGCTAATAGTATCTTTTTGTTCATATGCTTCATTAGAATTACTCAAAAGCTTTGCACAAGACTTGTGAAGCGTTTTCCTTGAATTTGTGCGCCTAGTCCCCTTAGAAGTTTCAGTTTCCAATTTTTGCTTGCTCAAAAACCCCAACAAACGCGAGGTATCCACAAGCCCCAAAAATTTGCCATCCAAGTCAATCAATGCCCAATCTAAATTCGTGTTTCCCTGGGTCTTTTGAAAGCGCAAAAACGAACTAAATTGCTCCACATTGAAAGAAGCTGGTATTGTCTGTATAGGTTCAATGAGACCTTGACCCAGTGTCGAGAGGGGTTGCTGTAAGTCTACAAACTTAGAACGACCTTCGCCTTGCTCTGCTGTGAGTAATTGTGGTAATAAACGGGCAGAGTAAATTAATCCTAACAAGCATTTTTGCTTATCCAAGACTGCCAGGCGATCGCACTGCTGTTGTTGAAAAATCTCCAGCACAACTGCCACAGTAGTCGTTTCTACGCAGTTGGGTACGGTTGCTATAAATTCATATAACGGGTACTTTAGCATTGACATATGGCGATGAGGTCGTCCTTCTTATGCGGTTTACTTCCAGCACCACCAGCTAACTGCCAAAAAAGCTTTCGGTGTTTGGGTATGAAGCTATATCCTCTAAGAAGACTGAGTCTAACATTTTTGTCATAAATTGAACGCCTTAGAGACAAAGAGCTTCTTTGTTCCTGACAAATTCTTTGTCAGCAAGAGTGGTTAAAGTAGGGCATTTCCCTTTGCTGCCTAGCAGTTTGGAGGAACCCCCAAACTTCTGTCAGCCACCAATCTTTGAAGAAGCTCTTCTAAGAAAGCGGGAAAGCCGCCCTTCGGGTATTACGGGCGTCAACACCGATGTTAACAAGAGTGTTGAAACTCATAATCGATAGCGACAGCTACAACAATTATGGATCTAAAGATTCGCTCTAGAACCTTTAGGAATTATAATGATTTATAATGCGACAATCATTTACCTTCGTTTAAGTATCTTATTGAGGAGCAAAGTAAAGAAATCTGTATTTAGATAGATATGAAGCAAGCAAATCACGAACTAACTACAGCAAGCACAGTGAGTTAGGGTGGCAAATGTCCACTTCCATTTCAGCTATACCACTAACTCCAATCAGTTAGTCCTTTTGTGGGCATTACTTGCAAGCGAGCGAAAGTGGAGTTCACCAGAAGTCATCCTCATTTCCGTTTCTCAGCGTGAACGCCTCTTCAACCACCCACTAAATTTTACAACTTTGTGGCAACAGGTTGTTAATTATTTACCACTATTTGTTGACAGAGAGGAAGTTTTTTGGGTAAGGTAGCGAATTTGCTTTGCACTTAATGATATGGTCTGGAAATGCTTGCTCTTGTCATAACCGAGAATAGTTTTGGTAGGCTGAGCAACTAGATGTATCAAAACAAATGTTATTACCCATAGAGATTCTTCAGCAATATTGTAGACCATTTTGGGCTACTCAAGCTGAGTTTACGATTGAACAAAGGTTACTCGGGTGGATTGTGCGGCGTGAGTGATGTTACTCTTGCCGAGCTTTGCCAGTTTTGGCTGGTAGCCACCACAAGTACCAATCTTTCAGTATTTACTCAATTGGCTGCAAAAAAATCTAAATAAAGTATTAAGCTTTAATTGTTCTTATGCTGTTAAATAGCACAAGCTAGAATCCCACCAGTTTTTTCAACAAATGACGACGAGAGCCGAACAACAGGCATTGTTGCAACAACTCAAATCAGAGTACCGTCAAATTCTCATAAATTACTTTATCACCACAGAGGAAACACTAAAAGAGAAAATTGATAAATTTATCCATGCAGTATTTTATGGTAATATTCCTGTGCCCCAAATCATCGAAATTCACATGGAACTTATTGACGAGTTTTCCCAGCAGCTAAAATTGGAAGGACGGAGCGATGAAGCCTTACTTGATTACCGTCTGACATTGATTGATATACTAGCTCACTTATGTGAACTTTATCGTTGTTCGATTCCTAAATAGAATAACTTAATCAAAGTTCAGCCGCCCTTGTTGGTGGAAGTCGCCCTTTGAATTCAGGAAGAAGATAGCATCTAGCTCCTTCTATCTTTACTTATAGCCTGTACCTTTTATGAATAAACCAAGAAAAACCTATGTTCTCAAGCTTTATGTAGCAGGCAACACTGCAAACTCAGTACGGGCATTAAAAATACTCAAAAACATTTTAGAACAAGAGTTTCAAGGCGTTTATGCTTTGAAAGTTATTGATGTACTGAAAAGCCCACAACTGGCAGAAGAAGATAAGATATTAGCAACACCGACATTATCTAAAATTTTGCCTCCACCCGTTCGGAAAATTATTGGAGATCTGTCAGATAGAGAAAGAGTATTAATTGGATTGGATTTGCTTTATGAAGAACTGAGTGAAGATGAGCAAGAACAATTTGAAGAGTAGACTATATAACAAAACAATACTGACGACAGAAACGACATAGTTTATTAATAAAATAACTGGGTCTCATCCCGATTTATAAGCGTTAGCAATGAATGATAAAGAAAATTTAGAGCAAAATAAAACACCGACATATACAGGTGTAGAAAAAATTCGGACAATGATAGAAGGCTTTGACGATATTAGTCATGGAGGGTTACCTGTAGGAAGAACGACCTTATTCAGCGGCACATCTGGAACGGGCAAAACTTTATTTTCTCTGCAATTTCTTTACAACGGTATTACCTACTTTGATGACCCAGGAGTCTTTGTTACATTTGAAGAATCTCCCAGTGATATTATAAAAAATGCTGGTATTTTTGGTTGGGATTTACCGCGCTTGATGAGTGAAGGAAAATTATTTATACTCGATGCTTCTCCCGATCCAGAGGGGCAAGATGTCGTGGGTAACTTTGACCTTTCTGCCCTGATTGAGCGCCTGCAATATGCTATTCGTAAATATAAGGCAAAACGTGTTTCTATTGACTCAGTCACAGCAGTCTTTCAACAGTATGAAGCTGGAGGAGTGGTGCGGCGAGAAATATTTCGTCTGGTAGCGCGTCTCAAACAACTAGGTGTCACCACGATTATAACCACAGAACGCACGGAAGAGTACGGGCCTGTTGCCTGTTATGGGGTAGAAGAATTTGTTTCCGATAATGTGGCGATCGTCCGTAATGTTTTAGAAGGAGAACGTCGCCGTCGGACAATTGAAATACTCAAACTGCGCGGTACGACACATATGAAGGGTGAATATCCTTTTACAATTACCAATCAAGGGATTAACATTTTTCCATTAGGAGCGATGCGCTTAACTCAACGGTCTTCAAATGTCAGGGTATCTTCTGGCGTGAAAACCTTAGATCAAATGTGCGGCGGTGGTTTCTTCAAAGATTCGATTATTTTAGCAACAGGAGCAACTGGTACTGGGAAAACTCTATTGGTTAGTAAGTTTCTGCAAACTGGTTGTTTCCACGGGGAACGGTCGATATTATTTGCCTATGAAGAATCACGCGCTCAACTATCTCGCAACGCTTCCTCATGGGGAATTGATTTTGAGGATTTAGAACGTCAAGGTTTGCTAAAAATAATTTGTACATATCCTGAATCAACTGGTTTGGAAGACCACTTACAAATTATTAAGTCAGAAATTGCTGAATTTAAACCATCTCGTATTGCTATTGACTCTCTTAGCGCGTTAGCAAGAGGTGTAAGCAATAATGCATTCCGGCAATTTGTCATCGGTGTTACGGGTTACGCCAAGCAAGAAGAAATTACAGGCTTTTTTACCAACACAACCGACCAATTTATGGGGTCGCATTCGATTACAGACTCCCATATTTCTACGATTACTGACACAATTTTGATGTTACAGTATGTAGAAATTCGTGGAGAGATGTCGCGGGCGATCAACGTATTTAAAATGCGCGGTTCATGGCATGACAAGGGTATCCGCGAATATAATATTACGGCTGATGGTCCCGAAATTAAAGATTCTTTCCGCAACTATGAACGGATTGTCAGTGGTGCTCCTACGCGCGTTACTATCGATGAGAAGGCGGAACTGTCTCGCATTGTCAAAGGATTTCAAGACAAACAGAGTTCCGATTCCTAAACTTGGCATCGTGATATATTCTCTGGTGAGAAAACGGTTTCTGCCGCTTTATTTTCGTGTGAGGGGATGCGGTGAAAGGACAGCTAATATTCAGTAGTTTGTTACCTGGTGTAACAGCAGCAGTGTTAACAACTCAGCCTGCTTGGGCTGAGACTGTCAAAGTAACTGGAGTCGGGCTTTTAGCCTCACCCAGTGCCTTGACTTCTACCTACGAGGAAACCTCGGCAGCACTCAACATCAACACGCAGCAGCTGGCTCCTACTGTTGACAACAGTTTTCCAGCGCCAGCCCTATCTACTGTATCTACTGTTGGTGTTATGGCAGCTCGTCTAAATTCTGTAGGTAGTAGCAGTGTCGGAGTCGTACTGACTGGAAAAACTGGTGTGCCGATAAGAAAAGTCGCGGGTAAGGTTCAAGGTGTGCTTTTAAGCTTGAAGCCTAACTCAAAGCAAAGCCAGTTGATAAATAAGATTCGTTCTGCTACTAGCACGCAAAAACAGAATCAGCCAACAATTGCTGCTCAGGAATCAGAAAATACAATTGTTTCTAATTATACTACCTCAACAGCCGCTTCCTCTGTGCAACCAAAAATGCCTGCTTCTTCTGAGCAGCCTGCTACACAAAAGAAAAACCCTGATTCTGGGTTAGCAAAAGTGTCAGCAACTTCAACACGCAGCACAGTAGAAGTAGCGAAGCTATTGGAGCAGGTGGAGTCGTGCCCGCAACTACAGGGGAAAGGTAAAGGTAAGGTTGGTCGTTCGGCTTCTGTGCTCCTTAGGTCGTCTACCTGTGGGCAACAAAATGCTACGAGAAATCAGGTAGCTCAAGCAGGTTCCTCGACTCCTGCGCCAACGACTCCTGCGCCAACGACTCCTGCACCAACGACTCCTGCACCAACAGGTTCCGTGCCAGCAGGTTCCGTGCCAACGCCTGATTACCTCAATGCCAACCCAAATTCCTTACAGTTTCCTACCAAACCAGAAGAAGTGAGGATTCAGGGAACTCAGCCGATTAGTTTGGCACAAGCTTTAGAGCTAGCACGGCGCAATAATCTGGACTTACAGCGGGCCTTACTGACCGTAGAACGCACTCTAGCTTCTTTGCGGCAGGCGCAAGCTGCTTTGTTACCTAATGCCAGTCTTAGTACTAGCCTAAATCGTCGTGGACCAGCTTTCTTAGATCAAGAAACACAGACTCTGCAGGGAACTCAAGATGTACCCTCTACGACAAGTGTCTCTGGTACCGCGCAACTGCAATATAATCTCTACAGCTCTGGACAAACGTCAGCCCGCATCAGAGAAGCTGAGGAACGGCTACGTTCGGACCAGTTGGAAGTTGAGCGTCAATCTGAGGATATCCGCCTAAATGTCACCACTCAATACTACAACCTGCAACAAGCAGATGAACAAGTACGTATTGAGCAGTCTGCTGTGACAAATGCCCAGGCTAGTTTGCGGGATGCACAAGCTTTGGAAAGAGCTGGTGTGAGTACTCGGTTCAATGTTCTACAGGCTCAGGTTCAACTAGCAAATTTCCAACAACGGCTGGTAAATGCAATCTCACAGCAGCGAATTAGCCGTCGTCAATTAGCGCAAACGTTGAATTTGCCGCAGTCGATTGATGTAACTACGGCAGATCCAGTGAGATTAGCAGGTCTATGGAATATTCCGCTGCCAGAAACTGTTGTCTTAGCTTTTCAAAACCGTCCGGAACTGCAACAGCAACTGATCCAACGCAACATTGCTGAGCAACAGCGACGGCAGGCGCTTGGGCAGCTCGGTCCTCAAGTGAGTTTGGTTGCCAGCTACGACCTTTCGGATCAGTTTGATGATAGCAGAAACGGTACTGATAACTATTTGTTGGGAGTCAGAGCCAACCTGCTTTTGTTCGATGGGGGATCGGCAAGAGCTGCAGCAGATCAAGCTAGAGTTGCTATTCGGATTGCCGAAACTCAATTTGGCAGCCAGCGCAACCAAATCCGCTTTGACGTAGAACAAGCCTATTCTCAATTGCAATCTAATTTGGAGAATGTTCAAACTGCAAATGCTGCTGTTGAACAATCTAGAGAGGCATTGCGTTTGGCGCGTTTGCGATTCCAAGCAGGTGTAGGCACTCAAACTGAAGTCATTGACGCGGAAAATGCCTTGACAAGTTCTGAAGGTCAACGAGTCCAGGCAATCTTAAATTACAACCGCGCTCTAGCTACTTTACAACGAAATGTCACCTCAAGGGGATTACCCTAAATTAGTCATTAATCATTACTCATTCACACCGGATGATGAACCATAGACTGTAGACTTTCATCTTATTTTGGAAAGTACTCTGCTCCTGATCCATATCATCGCAGAGTACTAACCCAAGTTGCTAGTTATCGATGTCATGAGGGGGATTAAAATCCTACTCTACCCTACTCTCCCTTGTAGACGCCCTCTGGGCGTCTACGGGAAGCCCAAGGGGCTTTACGGGAAGCCTCACGCGCAAAGTCTCGCGTGAGGGATATCTGTCTAGATGGAGCGAGCCGTTCGGAGGCTAAAGCCATCTGGCTCTCACGCTCCCGTACTTTTCTTGTAGTTTCTACACCTATCAGAAGATTGTTGATTCTATCAATCAAAATTGGAATATCCTAGCATAGAGATATACTTCAAGGACTGGATAGAACACAAACTGATGACGGAAGTTACGGCAAAAGAAATTGCACAGTTTCGCTCTCAAGTCGCAGATGACTTCACAGCTATGGAAGCACTCGACATCATTGAGGAATGTGAGGGGGATTTAGAAGATGCAGCAATGACTTTAGCGATTCGGGCAGGACAAGAACCAGAAATAGCGAATTCAGAGTGGTTGGATGCTTTAGCTCGAAAATGGCGTGCCGTTATTTGTCAACAAGATTTTCGCGATGATTTGCTTAACGGTTCAGTTAAGGGGATGATGGAACACCTCAAGACAATGCCGACGTTTCCTAATATGTTAGCAACGCCAGTTTTAATATATGTTTTAAAGAAAGGTGTAAATAATTTTTGCGAACCTCTTGACTTAGTACAATAATGTACTTTCACACCAATCTGTTAGGCAGATACTGCTCACCCGAACCTTTACATCTAGCTAAAAAAGTCAGCAGGAATCCTTTGTATTAATAAAGAATAAACCAAAAAATAAAGATGTAAAGGAAAATTAACACTATGGGCTTTTTGCTGATAATGTGGATTTGATGAGCGCAGTTTGATTTGACATTTATTTGACATTTATTAAAAGCGTAACCCTTATCAGAACTCAGTTTTAACATTGATGAATTACCTTGTTGCCGTTTTACAAGACCGCATCCAAGCAGAAGCTGCTTACGTAGCCTTAGAGAAAGAAGGCATAGAAGCTACAATATTAGGTAGAGGTTATAAAAGTGCTGATGAGTTTGGCTTGATTGACCCTAACGAGCAAGCAAAGAAGCAAGCGCAGCTTATGGCTTTTTGGTTGGTGCCGTTTGGATTTTTCGGTGGAGTGACTTTTAACCTGCTGACTGGTTTGGAGACTTTTCCTTGGGTAGGTCAGGTTGGCAATGCTATTATTGGCGGACTGTTGGGCGCTGGTGCTGGTGCTATGGGTAGTGTATTTGCTGGTGGTGGAGTCGGTTTAGTGCTTGGGAGTGGTGACGCTTTACCTTACCGCAACCGCTTAAATGCTGGTAAATACTTGGTTGTCGTTCAAGGTTCTGAAAGTCTTACCCGTCAAGCAACCAGCCTGTTGCGTCAATTTAAGCCAGAAAATCTTCAAGGTTACGCTGACACAAGTATTCGTTAGTCTATGGTTAGTAGTTAGTAGGTAGTGGGTAGTGGGTAGTATTTTTTTACAACTAACAACTGACAACTAACAAATGTACAAACGTGACAACTAACAAATGTAGAGACGCGCCATGGCGCGTCTCTACAACTAACAACTAACGACTCATAACTCATAACTACTACATAGAATGCTGCCACGGGAAGAACTTTTAAAAGGTGTTGAAAATCGAGATAGTATCGCTCATGTGATTGACCAGGCTGAACAAGCCATCAAAACTTGGGAAGTTGTTTTGACTGATTTTCTGTCTCCTCCAGAGTTGGTGGAAATTCAGCAGGTGTTCAGCCGTCTGACTGAGGTGGAATTTGTGGTGTGGGGTGGATATCCCCAGGCTGAACGTAAAAGAATAGCGATCGCCCGTTCCGAAATGCCTCTGGATCAATCTCAAGTCGCCGTTACCGCCTTAGATATAGCTGGAAATTTCCTGTTTGATACCGCTACTCACCGCGACTTCTTGGGCGCAATGTTGGGAACTGGTATTGTCCGCGAAAAGACTGGGGATATTATTGTACTGGGTGAACGAGGGGCGCAGGTAATTGTCGTGCCGGAGTTGGCGGACTTTTTAGAGATGAATCTCAAGCAGGTGCGATCGGTTCCCGTGAAAACCCAGCGCATTGATTTAAGTGAGTTGAAGGTGCGCGAACCGAAGAAAAAAGAATTAACCACAGTGGAAGCTTCTTTACGGTTGGATGCGATCGCCTCTGCTGGTTTTGGGATGTCTCGCAGCAAAATGGTTGAGTTAATTGATGGCGGTGATGTTCGCGTCAACTGGAAGGAAATTACTCAAGCAAGTTCTCAAGTGAAAACAGGTGACTTAATCGCTATTCGTGGTAAAGGACGTTTAGAAGTTGGAGAAATCGCCGTTACTAAAAAAGACCGCTACCGCGTGCAGTTAACCAGGTATGTGTAAAAATAAAAAAGATAAATTCAATCTTTTTTTTTTTGGCTTTTTACTGTTCTCATCTCACGACTTCCTAACAGAAATTCAAAATTAATAGGCGCTATATCTTAAATTGTTTTTGCCTTAAATTGCTTTTCCAAAATACTGAGCAGAGTTTTGCGGGGTACAAACGGGGATAACTTGGTGATCAGGTGAGTGCTTAAGCCACCAATAACAACAATAGAATCTCCCCTTTCTAAAGCTTTTAAGGATTCGCGTACCACATCTTTTGAAGTCGATATCTTATTTGTTCTAGCTGCAAGGGCTGGCGGGAAATTAGCTTCTGTAAAGAAGTTTGTCTCAACTGGTCCTGGACAAGTCACTAGAACGCGTACGCCATATTGACGATTTTCTGCCCACAATGCCTGACTAAAACTGACAATAAACGCTTTACTGGCAGCATAAACAGAAATGTAAGGCATTGGTTGAAATGCGGTCAGGGAGGAGACATTAATTATGCTTCCAGAACGACGTTGCCGCATTTCTTGCAAAAATTTATGAGTTAAATCTACTAAGGCAAGAATGTTTAATTGCACTATTTTGACTTGCCGTTCTGCATCGCTTTCACAAAAATCGCCATAGCAGGCAAAACCTGCATTATTAATTAACAAATCAATTGTTAATCCCTTTGATTTGACAGCATCAAATACAGCATAACCAGCGCCAATTTCTGTGAGATCTTTAACAACTGTATCTACTTGAATTTTATATTTTTCTTGCAAATGTTTTGCTAACTCGTTCAATTTTTCTTCTGAACGAGCAACTAAAACAAGATTTGTATTGCGTGCGGCTAGTTCCTCTGCAAAGGCTTTACCTATACCACTAGAGGCACCAGTAATTAAAGCAGTTGACATTCTACCTACTACGATAATTTTTCAGCTATTGCACAGATTGTATCAATCCTTTTAAAGGCTTTCCCCTATTTAAAGGAATATATCAACCTGTTTCATTTCATCAGCATTTGGGCATATTAAATATCAGTGAAAGTTTATACTATATTGTGATGATTTTTTTTCGGAATCTGCCCTTTAATCTCCTGCACAGAAAACCCCAAAATAGCTGTGGAATTGACCCGTTGCTAAAAAGTCAACAGCCTATCGTGCTAAAGCCTTCAGCACCTGTGCCATCCCGACCTAAAACCCTTGCCGAAATAGCAAAAGAAATCGAAGCTCAAGCACAGGTTCACCGTACCTACTCGTATAAACCAGGTGTTAAAAAACAAAGGCATTTGAGCGATTCATTGGGGGTGACAGCAATGACAAGCGAAGCGGTAAACCACGGTTCAAATCCGAGTCCCGTTATCGCTCATTTGTAATTGAGGGTGCTGGACTAGAACTGCATTCCTGTTCGATTGGTGGCAAATATTTGTATGCCAAAGTGCCGAAAATTGGGCTGGTCAAAATTTGCTCACACCGCCATTTACCAGCTGGTGCAGTTCTCAAGCAACTGCAATTCATCAAGAAAAACGATGGCTGGTTTGTCAATTTGCGGCTTGAAGACCCGACTGTTCCAGCCATTACGCCTGATTCGATTCTGCCAACTTGGGGAAATTCGCTCTCGCTGGATGCGGTGCTGAATGAGGATGTTTATCTGGCAACTTCTTGCGGCTTGAAGCTGCCCTCGCTCAAAGTGCTGCGGAAAAGCCAAGCCAAGCTAACCCGCATCTCCCAGAAAAAGAATGCTCGTAAGAAAGGCTCTAAGGCACGTCGCAAACACGGCATACGCGAAGGACGGCAACACCAAAAGATTGCCCGTGCCAGAAAGGATGAACAATACAAAACCGCTCACAAGCTCGTGAGAACAGGTAAGAAAGTATTCTTCCATGAAGACCTCAATCTCAAAGGTCTAACGCGCCGCAATCCACCCAAACAAGACTATAAGGGTGCTTATCTCCCAAACGGGCAATCTGCCAAGTCTGGACTCAATTTGTCTTGGGCAGATGCCGCATTTGGTCAATTCTTCCAAATTCTCGGACACATAGCTGGAAAAGCTGGGGCTGTAGTGATTGCGAAGAATCCTGCTTATACGTCTCAACTCCTAAGCTATCGGGATGAAGTGGTTTTCACTGATACCAGTATTCGGGAGTATTGGGACGCTAATCTAAAACTCTGGGTTGATAGGGATATCAATGCCGCTATCAACCTCAAGAGAGTGGGGCTGGACGTGTTCCCCACTATAAAACGCCGTAAAGGTGGCATCGTGATAGTTGGTTCTATCAAAGCATAGTGGGAGGGTGAGAACCCCTTGCTTTTAAGCAGGGGATGAAACCCGACACAACAAGTTTTAACTTGTTGTTTCTCTTTCAACGTGCGGCTACTAGCTTCTCGAATTAAATCCCAATCGTGAACGCTCTGTTTTTTGAGAGAGTTTTGTCAAATCTTGATGCTCTTTGTCTGAAAACCTAACAGTTAGTTTCTAAATGACCTCATATTAGTGTTAAAATAAGGTCATACTAACACAGGATGAAAAACTCCAAAAAACAAACGTGTTGGTGAGGCACTCCGTTGGACGGGTTTCCCGGCTTGAAGGAAGTGTCGAACCCGTAAGGGTAGACTGAACCACGACAACTGAAGATATGGGGTTGTGTTGAGAAGAACGCGCTGCGTTGCCTTCAACACGTAAAATCTTCAAGGTTGGAAGATCCTAAAGTAGCCGCACAGCCTGAAAGGGTCGAGGCGGGTAGGGCTGTCTTACCCTCGTCAACGTGTTTTACAAAAAACACGAGACAACGTTGCGGAGTGTGGCTTTTAGCCTACGCGTTGCAACAACAGTCTAGAATCCACGTTTTTCAAAGCGTGGAGAGTTCAACACTGATGATACCTCTAAGGAAGTTCTACGTATTCTAAGGCGCAAAGCGCCACGCTTCGCGAACGGAATACTTGAGAAGCCTACACCTACCCGCCAGGGAGGTGTAGGAGCGTCACTAACTTAGTGTTGGCAATTGAGCTAAAGTTATGTTATAGTAGTGGGGTTGCGGACGTATAGCTCAGTTGGTTAGAGCGCTACGTTGACATCGTAGAGGTCACTGGTTCGAATCCAGTTACGTCCATTGGATCTGTAGAGTCACAAATTGATTATTATCTCAAAAAGCCAATTTAAGCAATGATCGGAGAGTAGCGAAAAGCTCATGGAAGTTGCAGGATGTCAAAGACGTGATTGTCTGATGGGATGGGTGAGACGACTGTCCTAGACTATCGGTGAAGATGTCCGTCCTACAAGAACCGCTATCTTGCTTTGCGTTTGGACACGCTACTTTTGTGATTTGAATCACAGAATAAGTTTTTTGTAAATCTATAATTCCTAGTAGTAACCCCAACGGTACTTAATTACGGTTGATGAAATTTTTAAGTTCGATTCCGGAATGACCGCAACTGAGCGTGGAGTTACTTAGCGATTGGTTTTAATTGAACACAAGACTTCAGCTAATTTCTATCTTTAATAAGATTTACAAAGACTACTATGAACAAGTGTGTACCCATTCAAGTTAAATTCAACGCTGTTGGCTTTGTAAAATTTACTTTGGTTTCACTGGCGCTATCGCTCTCGTTTGGAGCCTACACTCAGGCAAATGCTCAATCGGTTCCAAAGGGAGAAGTTGAAGTTATATCGGTTCCACCACAAGAAGCATACTTTATAGAGAAGCCACAAGAAACTTCTCCTGTCAATAACTCTGATTCACACAATGGAAAGACTTTCGGCGATACCACGACCTTGGCACGTGTTTCTAACAGTACACAGAAGGTACAGGGTGTTGCGAATATTGTAAATTCTGTACCTAGTAGTCGTAACTCCTCAAGTCATACCAAGCCATATACGAATATTTCAAAACCCTAAGCTATCTAGGGCTTATTCCCTCTGCGGAACAGAGGATTACTATATCTTAAATTATTAAATTTTTAGCTAAGAATTTCGTAGGGAATTAACCCAGACGAACATCCGTACTTACTCGGCTGTTATTAGTCATTAGTCATTGCGTCGCATGGCGCGAAATTTCTGCTATCATGGATGTTTTGCCACGGGTTCCTGCAGAAGTCGTTGAGTTTGCGGATTCTTCAGGCGAGCTAGTAGTTTCTGTAAACAGGGACAGGCTGAGTAAAAAAAGTATAAAATACTACAAGTTTAAAGTAAGAGCATCAATTTCACTCCCTAGTAGTCTAAATCATAAATTTGATTTGGCAACAGCCTACAATGAAAAAACTTGCACTGATGGCTAGGTCAGTTAAGAATAAATAGGCGAAGCACACGGGGAGACTAACGTGAGTGATGGATTTGATTACGATTTAGTGATTGTAGGCGCTGGAGTAGGCGGACATGGTGCTGCCTTACACGCTGTGAGCTGTGGTTTGAAAACAGCCATTATCGAAGCAGCAGACATGGGAGGAACCTGTGTCAACCGGGGCTGCATTCCATCTAAGGCACTGCTGGCGGCATCTGGACGTGTGCGGGAGTTAAGAGATGCCCATCACCTCAAGTCGCTAGGAATCCAACTGGGAAGTGTGGCGTTTGACCGAGAGGCGATCGCCGATCATGCAAACAATCTCGTAGCCAAAATACAAGGCGACTTGACCAACAGCCTGAAACGTTTGGGAGTCGATATCATCCGAGGTTGGGGTAAGATAGCAGGGATTCAAAAAGTCTCTGTGACAACAGACAGCGGCGAAAAAACGATTACGGCAAAAGATATCATTCTTTCTCCCGGTTCAATACCCTTTGTTCCTCCAGGTATTGAAGTCGATGGCAAAACTGTATTTACCAGCGACCAAGGTGTCAAGCTGGAATGGTTACCAGATTGGGTGGCAATTGTTGGCAGTGGCTACATCGGCTTAGAATTCTCTGATGTTTATTCAGCTTTGGGCAGTGAAATCACGATGATAGAAGCCCTAGACCAGCTGATGCCAGGATTTGACCGCGATATTGCCAAACTTGCCGAACGGGTTCTGATTACTGGGCGCGATATTGAAACGTATGTGGGGATATACGCTAAGAGAGTCATTCCTGGTTCACCCGTAGTCATTGAGTTAGCTGACTTCAAAACCAAAGAAGACGTAGGCGTCATCGAGGTAGATGCTTGCCTAGTGGCGACGGGACGCATCCCGGCTACACAAAACCTCGGTTTAGAGTCTGTGGGTGTGGAACTTGATCGGCGGAATTTTATCCCAGTGAACGACAGCATGGCTGTGCTATCGGCTGGTGAGGTGGTGCCCCATCTGTGGGCAATTGGCGATGCTAATGGCAAAATGATGCTGGCGCACGCTGCTTCTGCTCAAGGTATCATCGCAGTAGAAAATATCCGTGGGCAGCACAAAGAAGTAGACTATCACAGTATCCCCGCAGCAGCGTTCACTCATCCAGAAATCAGCTATGTGGGTATGACCGAAGCAGCAGCCAAGGAAAAAGGCAGCGCCCTTGGATTTGCAGTCGCAGTGGCAAAGAGTTACTTCAAAGGAAATTCCAAAGCCTTGGCAGAAGGTGAAGCTGACGGCATGGCAAAGGTCGTTTATCGCAAAGACACAGGGGAAGTTTTAGGCGTTCACATTTTCGGCATACACGCCTCGGATTTAATTCATGAAGCATCTGCGGCGATCGCCAACCGTCAATCTGTCCACACCCTCGCTCATTTGGTTCACGCCCATCCAACACTTTCCGAAGTGCTGGACGAAGCATACAAACGTGCAATTGCCAGTTAGTCATTTGTCCTGTATATGTGACAAATGTAGAGACGTGCCATGGCGAGCCAGTGCTATGCAAGAGGGTCTCCCTCGTGCCGGCTCTGGCGTCACGTCTCTACAATTAATGACAGCGTGTCTCTACAACCAATGACTCTTAACTAAATTATGCAAATCCGTCGCCGTAGACCTAACCCAGCTATTGCTGTATCCACAGTGCAGTATCAAGCTGCCATCCTTGATGCCCAGGCAAACAACATCTTAGAAGAAATTGTCTGGCATAAAGAAGAAGAAGTTGACCAAATGCGGGAAAAGCTGTCTTTGCAGGAATTGCAGCGTCAGGTTCTTGAAGCACCCCCTACCCGTGATTTTGTGGCAGCTTTGCGACAAGGTAAAACAAAACCAGCTTTAATTGCTGAAGTCAAAAAAGCGTCTCCCAGTAAAGGAATTTTACGAGAAGATTTTGATCCAGTGGAGATTGCGTTAAAGTATCAAAAAGGTGGTGCGAGCTGTATTTCGGTACTTACGGATGAAAAGTTTTTTTCTGGCAGCTTTGAAAACTTAGCTTTGGTACGTGCCAAAGTAGATTTGCCCTTACTATGTAAGGATTTTGTCATATATCCCTACCAAATGTACATGGCGCGTATTCGAGGTGCAGATGCTGTATTATTAATTGCGGCAATACTGAGTGATCAAGATTTGCAATACTTCGTGAAAATTGCTAAAACCCTGAAAATGACGGCTTTGATTGAAGTTCATACAATAGCCGAACTTGAGCGGGTATTAACCATAGATGGCGTATCACTGGTGGGTATTAATAATCGCAACTTGGAAGATTTCTCAGTTGACTTACAAACGACTTGCGAACTTTTGGCAGCAAAAGGCAACCAATTGCAGGAACGGAACATTCTGGTTGTCAGCGAGTCAGGCTTACATACCTCAGAAGATTTGACTTTAGTAGAACAAGCAGGAGTATCTGGCGTCCTGATCGGCGAGTCTCTGGTGAAACACCCAGATCCAGAAGAAGCGATCGCCAACCTCTTTGCCCAATCTTCAGCTTCTGCATAATTCAGGCTTTAGCCAAATAATTTTTGCCTATGTAACAATTCATGTAATGACAACCAACTTCTGACTCATCCAAAATCTTTAATTAACTACCAATTCATGGATCCAATTCCTCTGCCTTCACCGATCCACTACGAACTTATACTGCAACTGCTAGAGAGACAAACCATGCAAGCAGTCAGTAATAATCCAGATTTGCGGCATCAGGTGAATCAGCTCATTATTAGCCTACGTAAAGCGGCTGTACAACAAAAGCATTTGGAAGAAATTTGCCAGTCCTCATCTGTTAAGATTGACCATCGTTGGTCGCTCAATCATCTTAATACTGGGCAGATTGCTGCTCCCGAGTCATGAGTATAAGTCAAGGCATTTACTTTAGCCTTTGGCTAGCCTCAGAACTTGGCAAGTTTTAGGGAGATCAACTCACTGGAGGTAAAAATTGTGAGTAGAGAGTGCTGAGTAGAGATTTGGTGAGCATTTTCCCGACTCTCAATACTTGCTTCACTCTCTACCCAACTCCCGAACGCCCAGATTTTTTGTTCATATGCGACGATTGGTTGATTAGATAATGACTTCCAAAATTATATTTTTTTATAAATATTATTTTAGCAAAATTAAATAGGTAGGAATAAGGGACTTCCAATTAAAAAAAACTCCAATTTGTAGTGATGCACCGAATATTGGTGGGTTACGGCGCAATGGAAGTCCTGTATCTAAAACCTCTACTGTCGTGCGCCTAACCCACCCTACATAATGGATAATTTATTTTTTGGTACTCCCTAAGGAGAGGGTTGGCGTGAGGTCAAGCAGGAATTATAAGTAATTAAGCGGACATCATATTAACTTTATTTTTACGAGCTATTTATTAGATTAGAAAAATATCAGGAAGCTACAGCAACAGACTCCACTCCCTTAATTAACAAAATCAAAAGAGCGAGTTGATAATTCAACTCGCTCTTTATATCAGTCATCTTTATTTTTGCAATTTCATACATTAGCCTTTGTAAAAGGCATAGTCTATGCAGCATAGTTCGATTCTCCTTAATCAGCTAATCATTCCTATGCCGTCTCTAGCCAATCATATATTTGCTCTAACTGTTCTATGCTAATCAAGCCATATTGCCAAAGAATCATTGGCAAAGGACCTGGATCTTGCTCGCGATGACGAAGAGCGACTGCAATGGAAGCTGTGGAAATTGCCAAATCTTCCTGCAAAAAGCTAATAAATCTAGAATAGGTTGATGGTGACATTTTGTCTTCTACCTTCTCACATAGTGTGTACTTTTATATTTCAATTCACTATTTTTCAATAGTTGCAAGTAGCCAATATTTCACCTGTCACTATGCCCTTACCTAATAGATACTCCAGCTAAATTTGTCTGGATGTTCCTCAAACAGAGCTTTTATGAAAAAATAGACAATCGTGCCACTTGTCTTACCCAGTCTTAAGCAGCACAATGCTCAGGTATATGTGGTTTTATATTTTTACTTCAGTGTTCTAGTTAAATACACCTGTAGTAAGGAAGATTCCTTAGCTTATACTCCCTTATTGACTACTCTTTACACGTATGTCAAAAGGAATATTTTTTGTTATCTGGTGTAAAATCTGTTATCCAGTTTTGGAATAACAAGGCTTCAAGTATCTACACTGAATTAAATCATAGCCTCACAATAAACATTTTTACCAGACTACGCAAGACTTTTTTTACAGAAATATTACAAAAGCAATTTTATATGAACTTGGGAGCAGGCAAGATGCAAACCTTTATCTCCGTAAAGAACTGGAGTTTAAGAATTCAATTTTGACACGAGAGCCAACCTTCAAACCCAACTCCTCAGCTCGTCCGGAACGCAGTTCAATCACTTGGTTAATTGGTGTCTCGGGACCATAAGTCGGACAAGGATTGCTATTGCAAGGAGGTGCAGAAGGGGCAATATACTGCACTACACCATCCCGCATAAAAACCATATCCAGGGCTACGGGTACATTCTTCATCCAGAAACTGGCTTGGAACGGTGATGGGAACTGAAACAGCATACCACGATCATCAGGCAAAGCAGGGCGATACATCAACCCCATCGCTTGCTGTTGGCGCGTCTGGGCGACTTCTAACTGAATTTTTGTGCCATCGGGAACAACCGCCACAGCTGAAATTGGTAGTTGTTGACCAGCATTCTTAGTCAGTGGTGTTTGCTGCGAAGACATTGGTGCTTGAGATTGAGAGCTACTAGGCGTAGTGGTGGGAGAAACTGCTGGTGTAGGAACGGAACAGCCCGCTAGTAAAACGCCCAAAACTATTGATAGCAAACCGAGCCAATTAATCATAGCAATTTTTCTTAACAGTCGAAAAAATGATGAATTTTGAAACTAGAGGCTCTATATTATTTCATAATTCATCATTTAGCACTCACAATTTCCCATTCTCTTTATCTGCCCATCTCCACCGCAGTCCTGAGAACGGTCTACAACTGGTGGGAACCAAAGCACGGCGTACCTTGCCTACTGCCCCGCTTCCTTACTTGTGTTCAAGTTTCCCTTAATACGTAACCTACACCCCGTACCGTTTGAATGAGGCGCTTTTGACCTTCATCTTCTATTTTCAGTCGCAAGTAGCGAATGTACACTTCAATCACATTCGACTCGCCCATAAAGTCGTAACCCCAAACATTTTCCAGAATTTGTTCGCGGGTTAAGACTTCGCGGGGATGTTCCATGAGATACTTGAGCAGTTCAAATTCCTTCATTGTTAAGTCGATCGCCCGTCCATTAAGTATGGCGCGGCGGGTTGCGAGATCTAAAATGAGGTCGCCAAAACGTAACTGCTCAGAAGTATCAATATCAGGTTTTAAGTATAAGCGAACCAGGTTCAAAAAGTCCTCGGCGCGGTAAGGCTTGAGAAAATAATCATCAGCTCCTGCTTCTAAGCAAGCTACGCGATCATCAACTGTATCGCGTGCCATCAGTACCAGCACAGGCGATCGCATTCCACTGGTTCGGAAATTTTTACACAGCGACAGCCCTGATTCTCCTGCTAGCATTCGGTCAATCACAACTAAAGCAGGATCGCGATCGCGGCTGTATTGGATACCGTTTGTTCCATCATGAGCCACGATAGGGTCATAACCAGCTTCTTTCAAATCAAAAGCAAGCTGATTTGCTAGGCTTTCGTCGCTTTCAATCAGCAAAACACAAGGGCTATGAGCAAGCGTCATATTGATTTTGAATGTTCGATTTTAGATTTTGGATTTGGATTTAGTTGGTAGTGCAATTTACGGCTTTTTGATGATATATCAATCTTGACTTGGCACGCTTTGTTTCTACCATGTTTTAGCACGTATAAGTATCAGTCATAAAAATCAACAGATACAGTCATTTTAATCACTAATTCCAAATCTGGCTCTTGTCACTACCCTTGAGATAAAATAATTTTCCTACCGATAACCTTTGTTCAAACGTGCCACTCCGCTGCGTTATACATAGGTAATAAGCTGTTGTGCCTTTAAGAAAGCACAATTTGGGCGGGCAGGATGCCCACCCCACAACAATTTCATTTAAATATGCCTCGTTCCCACTGGAGTTTAGACTAAGTAACAAGAAATGACCCAGCAGGGCTGAGTTGATAAAAGACAAGCTTTAAGCACGAAAATCTTTGATATTAAGCCGATTTGGGTTGTTCTTTGCGAAGCTTTGGTGTATTTTTTTTGACAATAGGATAGCGGATTCTACGTTGTCGTGGTTGTCCTGGTTTCCAGCCTGGGGATTTTCCGCGAAGTTGAGGCGATCGTGCAGGAGTACTAATCGCCGCTAAAATTCCTCCCATAGCTTGAGCAACTCTTCCAGGAGTCAATTTGTCCATTGACTTTTGCCAAGGTAGGGGATTATCAGTAACAATATCACGGGCTAACCATAACTCCCAAGTCATCATTGGCATCAAATCACTCCAACGCTCACACTGTTTGGGGGTGCTTAGCTTAGGAAGTGTCCAGTGCAGGCGTTGCTTCAAAAAACGATACCAGTGCCAAAAGCCCCTCCCCGATGTTTTGGGGAGGGGTTAGGGAGCCAGCGCCCCTTCCGGGTGCGACTGGCGTGATGGGGTGTACCCACGTTGGTAATGATGAGTGTTTAAACGGACTTAGTATAATTTCTACATATCACCCCTAACTCATCCAAAATCCAAAATCCCGCTAGGGTAATTCCACAGAAGTGGGTTTAGCGATGTGTGGTAAACCCCAACCCAGTTTTTCTCGTAATATCCGGAAAAACTCTGGCGGTTGCAGGCGAATGAACCGGGCGCAGTAGTGTGATTTCTCTACATAAACCTTATCCTCTGGCATAACATAACACCCCCCGTTGCCATCCACAACCATAACTAGCCGAGGAGTATTCACTGGGTAGATGTTGACTGGCTCACTATCTGGAAACACCAACGCTCTAGAAGCCAGAGAATGAGGACAAATAGGTACGAGTTGCAACACAGGTACGCCAGGGGTGACGACTGGACCACCAGCACTCAACGAATATGCTGTAGAACCTGTCGGCGTCGATATAATCACACCATCGGCTGCAATGTCTACTGGTGCATGCCGACCCACTGCTATTTCAAAATGACACATAGAGGTCAACGGTTCCCGATGCAGCACCATCTCATTTAAGCAGAGAGCTTCCCACAGTATAGAATCTCCCCGAAAAACCTTGATTGTGAGCATCACTCTTTCCTCAATTTCATAATTGCCCAAGAGCAAGTTTTCTATTGCTTGAGGCAAATGATTGAGGTAAGTTTCCGTCAAAAACCCCATGTGACCAGTGTTAACCGTTAACATTGGGATACCACAAGGGGCGACCAATCGAGAAGCAGCCAGAACTGTACCGTCTCCCCCTAACACCACCGCAAACTTCATTTCTGAATCAAATCCAGGCGGTGTTAGTCCCTCAATTGGGGTGTGGCATACGGGACTTTCTGGAGTAGAATAACCCAGTATTCCACCGACGCCTGATGTGATGCAGACATCCCAACCTGCAGCGGTGAACTTGTCTTTCAGTTCGATAGCGATGCGACTCGCTATCGGCTTAACGTCATTGTAGATAATGCCTGCTTTGGGCACACTCAAATATCCAACTTATTGGTGACGCGCTTTATTATGTTAATCCTTACACATTTTTGATGTTTTAGTCATTAGTCATTTGTCATTTGTCATTTGTCCTTTGTTCTTTGTTCTTTGTGTAAGTACTACTGACGCATGACTCATGACTGCTCACTACTGACTGTTAACTTTCTTAAACGGCGATCTTTTTGGTTTTTGCTTCTTGGGCTGAATTTTCTCGTAATCTAACTCCTTAAGCTTCTTCATGATTCTGTTAAAGTACTCTTGCAGGTAACTTTCTACGGTCGTGGTTTCGTTTGGTTCTAATCCAAAGACCGTGTAAACCTCGTCCATTGGGGCATTTAGCGGTCTACCACTCGCTAGGACTTCTGTAAAGGCAAGTCTGTCTGCTACGTTCCATCCCCACTGGAAGAAGCGTATGACTCGGCGCATGGTACGCAGTAAGTTGATTGGCATCCGCGTGATCCGTGCTTCTTTTCCAGACAAACGTTCGCACACACCAATGATTTCCTCGGCACTCCAAGCACGAGTTCCCACCACCGGAAAAGTTTGCTTTTGAGTTTCTGGCACCTTCAAGGCGCGGATGGCAAATTTAGCAACATCCTGAGTATCCATGTAGGCAATCGGAGAAGACTCTCCTGTTACCCAAACAGGTTGTCCTTCCAATATGGGAATTCCATATTGCCCAATTAAGCCTTGCATGAAGCCAGCCAGCCGCAATATGGTATAATTCAAACCCGATTCAGCCAAAAATAGTTCTGTACACCGCTTGATTTCCATCAGCGGCACTTCCGGATATTTTTCGGCATCGAGTATGGAGAAAAAGATAAAACGCTCTACACCTGCAGCAACAGACGCTTGTATCAAAGAGACTTTGCCATCCCAATCCACTTGTCTGATACTTAGTGAATCTGTAGGACGAGATGTTGACGCATCGATGACTGCTGTGACACCTTCAAGTGCTGCGTTCAGTGTATGAGGATAACACAAATCTCCCGGTACGAGTTCCGCACCCCATTCTTTTAGAAATGTGGCTTTCTTGGCACTCCGGACAAGACAGCGGACTTTATACCCCTCATCGATCGCACGACGAGCCACTTGCCTTCCCAAAGTACCAGTGGCACCAATTATTAATAATGTCATGAGAGCTTTTTACAAATTTTAAAGTTTTATGAATAAAATCTTATCAGAATGATCTCTGTAAACAAAACTTTACATTTTTTTAACAAGTGTATACGAGACACAGAGGCTTCTTAGGTGCCTCTTGCCTCGATTTTGAGCTTCCCTACAGGGATTCCTCTTCTCCACCCTGAACTTTGAGCAACAACTCACCCAAAGCCCAGCCCACAAAGATTAAACCGAAGGACAACAGCGCTGCATTCAAAATTTCGCCGCCCATGAGTGTCATTCTCCTTTGAACATTGTTTAATTAAGTTAAGTCTACCAGAGCCGCAAAGAGCTGCCATAGTATTAGATGTATGTGAAACATTGTAAAGCTATATTGCTTATACAATTATCTGTATGTCCAAGTTTAATGAAAAAAATATAACATCAGTGCGAAGCCGCCCACGCTTGGCATTGACACTGGGAGATCCGGCGGGGATTGGACCAGAGGTGATTTTGAAAGCTCTTAGAGACCCGGAAGTTAGCAAAAGCTGTGACGTGACAGTGGTGGGTAGCCGGGATTTACTAGTAGAGACTTATACCAAACTGCAAGCCGAGAATTCTCAGCCCTTAGCAAATCCAGCAGAGCTATCAATACTTGATGTGCTGTTAGATAAGCACATACAGGATGAAATTATCATCGGGACGGGTAATGCGGCAAGTGGTGCGGCTAGCTTTGCTTATATGGAAACAGCTATCGCCTCCACAGTTGCAGGACAATTTGATGGTATCGTCACAGGTCCCATCGCGAAATCAGCATGGAAGGCGGCGGGGTATAACTATCCAGGACAAACGGAACTTTTAGCCGAAAAATCCGGCGCAAAGCGTGTGGGAATGTTATTTGTCGCGCGATCGCCTTTTGGGCGGCTCCCAGAGGGAGCATCACCCCACTCTGGCTGGACACTTCGTACTCTGCTTGCGACCACACATATTCCTTTAAGTCAAGTACCGAAAGTATTAACTCCGCAGTTGATGACAGAAAAACTTGATTTGCTGGTGGAGTGTTTGGAGAAAGATTTTGGTTTACAAAGCGCGAGGATTGTCATTGCTGGTTTGAACCCTCACAGCGGCGAACAGGGACAATTAGGACACGAAGAACAAGATTGGTTAATTCCCTGGATAGAGCAAGAACGTAAAAATCGCCCAAACTTACAGTTACAAGGTCCAATTCCACCAGATACAATGTGGGTCAAGCCGGGTCAAGCTTGGTATGGTAGCATTGAGCCTTCAAAAGCAGCGGATGCCTACCTTGCACTGTACCACGACCAAGGCTTGATACCCGTAAAGCTGATGGCATTTGACAGAGCAGTCAATACTTCTATTGGTCTTCCTTTTGTTCGTACTTCACCAGATCACGGGACGGCGTTTGATATTGCGGGTAAGGGAATTGCTGATGCTACGAGTATGAAAGCAGCGATACAGTTGGCGGCTGAGTTGGTGTCTCAGAGGCTTAAAATCATGTAAATGGTTAATGCGATCGCTTGAGATGCATTACTAAAGCTTGTTTCATAGAGGTAAGACGCTAGACTAGTTTGTGACGTTCTCCCACCACCTTTCCGGTGTACCGTTATGGTGGGGGCTTCTCCAAATCGCTTTGAAGCGAAGCGGTTCCTTTTAGGAACTAGAAATTTCCTGCTTCATTGGTCGTTACTCCAGATGCCCCAAGGCAAGCCATACAGCAACATCTGCGCTCCGATACCTCCACAGGCAGTTTAGACTCTCCTGACGCCCCACGGAGAGTTGTACAAAAAGCAAAGCTTTGTACTACCAAACCAAACTGGTTTTACGCATTGATGGTTTCATGCACACAACAATCTTTCTCAATGCAACCCCATACCAATTGTCAAGGTTCAGACCGTTCCCAGAGTTTGCACTGTTCACCTGCATTGCAGTTCGTTTGTGTCAATCTAGTCAGTGGTTAGCTGATATCATAATTGTAGCACATATAGACTACGATTATGGCAAGAGACAAAGTATTTCGAGTTCGCCTAACCCAGCAAGAATGGGACAAACTAGAAAAAACAGCGCTCAAGAGAGGGGTCTCTTCAGCCGAAGTGCTTCGAGATTATATCAAACGACTACCGACTCCAGAGATTGGCGACTCTTCGGACATCTCCTCCTTCACCGACCTACGGTCAGTTTAAGTTGGAGATACCCTCATCGCCTCCCGTCTTATATCCCGGCGCTAAACGGAGTACCGTTATAGCGCGGGACTTAAGACGAAGAAGTTAAAGGCAGAGTTCCTATTTCTAAATGATTGTCTGTGTATGGCTACTTTTGCAGCAGTTACTCCCAAACGTTTTACAGTCGCTGACTATCACCGCTTAATTGAATTGGGGTTTCTTACAGAAAATGACCGAGTAGAGTTAATTCGCGGAGAACTCATGCAAATGGTAGCAAAAGGAACGCCCCATACTGTTTGCAATACCTCCTTAGTTTACGAACTTACAATATTGCTCCAAGGACGGGCAATAGTCCGAGGACAAGAACCCATTACCCTACCTCCCAATAGTGAACCTGAACCGGATTTGGTGATTGCTTACAGTCGGGGCGATTGCCTTCGGCAGAGCTTCGCTAAACGCTACCTATCAGGACATCCAAGTCCGGCTGATATTTTGCTAGTGGCTGAAGTTGCAGATGCTACGCTCAAGTATGATCAGGAAGTGAAGTTACCACTCTACGCGGAGTCTGGAATTTCCGATTACTGGATATTTAATTTAGTAGCAAGTTGTTTGGAAGTTTACACTCAGCCCTATCAAGACTTGCAAGGCAACTTTGGCTATGCAAGCAAGCAGATTTTTTTGCCTCATGCTGTTGTAAATCTCCCTGGTTTTCCGGATTTATCTGTTGATTTATCCAAGGTGTTTCCCTGAAGGATGTGTAGTGAAAGTGCATGCTACGTCTCTACATTGGCGTCTTGATCACGGTTTTGGTTTTTATCAGCAAGCGAAAAGACAAAATCTAAAATCGGATGTGGCGCTTCACAAATGCCCATATCGGTATGAATTTCACTAACTCAGGATAGACGGGAATCAAAGGCTTTCCTCGTTTGCTGAGTAGTCCTTGCTTGCTGAATCGAACCGCCAATGTCCTTGCTAAGACAAATATGTCATCATCATAAATGTTTATTTCAGGGAATTGGATCAGCTTTGCCAAAGTTTCTGGATTGCCAATCTCACCCAAAGCATATGCCGCCTTCCATCTCACGAACGAGTCTGAGTGGTTGAGAGCAGCAATTAAAGCATCTACACCTTGGGAGTTGCCAATTTTACCCAAAGCAAATGCCGCGTCTCTTCTCACGTCCGAGTCTGAGTGGTTGAGAGCAGCAATTAAAGCATCTACACCTTGGGAGTTGCCAATTTTACCCAAAGCAAATGCCGCGTTGCTTCTCACGTCCGAGTCTGAGTGGTTGAGAGCAGCAATTAAAGCATCTACACCTTGGGAGTTGCCAATTTTACCCAAAGCAAATGCCGCGTCTCTTCTCACGTCCGAGTATGAGTCGTTGAGGGCAGCAATTAAAGCATCGACGGCTTGCGAGTTGCCAATATTACCCAAAGCATCTGCCGCCTTCCTTCTCACGTACGAGACTGAGTCGTTGAGGGCAGCAATTAAAGCATCTACACCTTGGGAGTTGCCAATTTTACCCAAAGCATCTGCCGCCTTCCTTCTCACGTACGAGACTGAGTCGTTGAGGGCAGCAATTAAAGCATCGACTGCTTGGGAGTTGCTAATCTTAGCCAAAGCAGATGCCGTGTAGCTTCTCACGTGCGAATCTGAGTCGTTGAGGGCAGCAATTAAACCATCCACTGCTTGGGAGGAGCCAATTTTACCCAAAGCAGCTGCCGCGTTCCTTCTCACGTCCCAGTTTGAGCCGTCGAGGGCAGCAATTAAAGCATCGACTGCTTGGGAGTTGCTAATCTTAGCCAAAGCAGATGCCGTGTACCTTCTCACGTCCGAGACTGAGTGGTTGAGGGCAGCAATTAAAGCATCGACTGCTTGGGAGTTGCCAATATTACCCAAAGCATCTGCCGCGTTCCTTCTCACGTCCCAGTTTGAGTCGTTGAGGGCAGCAATTAAATCATCGACTGCTTGGGAGTTGCCAATCTTACCCAAAGCTTCTGCCGCCTTCCATCTCACGTCCCAGTTTGAGTGGTTGAGGGCAGCAATTAAAGCATTGACTGCTTGGGAGTTGCCAATCTTACCCAAAGCATCTGCCGCCTTCCATCTCACGCCCCCGTCTGAGTGGTTGAGGGCAGCAATTAAAGCATCGACTACTTGGGAGTTGCCAATATTACCCAAAGCTTCTGCCGCGTTCCTTCTCACGTCCGAGTTTGAGTGGTTGAGGGCAGCAATTAAAGCATCGACTGCTTGGGAGTTGCCAATCTTACCCAAAGCATGTGCCGCGTTGCTTCTCACGTCCGAGTCTGAGTCGTTGAGGGCTTCTTCCAACTTCTGGCACATCTGTGAGTTGACTTGACCAAGCGTCACGACTGTTGATGTAATGAAACTAGCACTTGGGTAAGACTGCCAAAACTGGTAAATGCTGTCGATTATCTTATGTTGTAGTTTGTGGTTAAAGGAGATTGCTTCGCTCCACTTCGTTGCACTCGCAATGACAGGTGCTACTTTGCATTCAGCAGCAGCACGACCAGCCAATAACAACAACGTTTTAAAAATATCATCTTTTTCTTTGGTGATAGCTTGCAGCAAGGGAATTGGATCTTTTCTCAACCCTGCCAATAAAGTCAAAGTTTCATGCCAGTCGTATTCCCAAAAATGTTCTCTCGCCAACGCAATACCATCACTGGCATTATTCAAATAAGAAGCCGTCAAATACTCCTGAAAAGTCCGATGGAGGAACAGGTATTGCTCTCCTTGCCTTGCCAATTTTTGGATAATACCATCTTCCTCACACAGTTCTTCAATTAAATTGGCGGCTGTGGCATTTCTGAAATCACTGCCACTCTCACCTCGCAGAAATTTTTCAATTTTGTCCCGCAGTTCCCGTAGCGAAAAAATTTCTTTGCCTTCGCAGCTAAATTGATATGCCAGTGATTCTAATAATTGAATTTTGGCGATAACCCAACCATCAGACGATGATTGTCTATAATTGTCACTCCGCCATTTGCTCAACATATAATTAACGGGTTCTTCATAAACCTGAGTCCGCCCTGCAGGAAGCGTCAGCTCTTTTTCTTGATACAAACTACACAGCAAGGATAAAAGTAAGGGATTTTGTGCTAATCCTGTAATTTGGGGTTTATCCCGCAATTCTTCAATCAGTTTCTCTGCTGAAACGGAATCATCTTCAATGTAACCCGCAGCATTGGTGAACCAAGTTTCAATATACTGTTCTGTTTGCTTTTGGCTAAAAGGAACGATTTCCACCTCCTTAGCACTCTCCACAAAAGCGCCACCATAACCCACAATTCGGGAAGTGCAAATTATCGGACAGGGATAATTTCTGGCAAATCGGTTCAGCTTGTCTTTTAAGTCATTGCGATGTTCTTTTGGCACTTCATCTAAAGCGTCTAAAAGCAGCAGACATTTGCCATTTTTCAATTTCTCTTCTAATAAATGCTTGACCAGTGGCGCGGTTTTCGGGTAGTCTCTTTGTATGATGAGTCTTATTGTGTCTATAACTTCAGTCGCTTGCTCATCCAAATCAGATAGCCTGATAAACAGCGGAAATATCACATCATTTATAACTCCCTCTCCTTGTAGGAGAGGGTTGGGGTGAGGTTTGGCTCCCTCTCCTTGCACGAGAGGGTTGGCGTGAGTTCTAGCTCCCTCTCCTTGTAGGAGAGGGTTGGGGTGAGGTTTGGCTCCCTCTCCTTGCACGAGAGGATTAGCATGAGTTCTAGCTAATAACTTCTCCCTTTCTGCTTGAGCCGTTAACCCAGCCTCCATCTTCAATAAAGTAGATTTTCCCATACCTGGGTCAGCCAGAACCATAATTTTCTGATTCTCTTTTTTTGCCTCTTCCCAGTCAACTTGTGTCCGCTGAGATTCTTCACCCATGCGTTTAAGGGCGTAGGCGCGTTTGAGTTCGGCTTCAGATTCCCCATATTCCCAGAAATTTTCTACATCTTTGCGTTTTGTTTCCAAGCTGACTTGAATAGGAATATATTGTTCTTTCAAGAGAATTGGCTGCTGGGTGTGGAAAAGCTTAATGTATTTGAAATAGTCTTCAATCTCTTGCAGGAATTGACAAACAGCATTTTTCTCTGGCTCTAGTCCTAGTTGGTCTAATTGCGTTGTAATATTGTCCCAGCGAATGACAAAACTTTCATCGCTTTTGCTGCATTGGATAACACCCACCACTCCGCCCAATTCTTCCACAAAAACTGCTCCGCCACTCGTTCCCGACTCCACTTTGGCATCAATTCTGTGGGAGAGAAAAGTAGATGTTTCCTGGGGGAGTTTATTCCAAGAGTTAGTAAATTTTATTTCCTGAGTTCCATAAGTAGAGACAGTCTTGAGAGGCGCACTGCGATCAATACTTTGAGCAGAAACAGCGAACCCTTCGGGAAAATTTTTCTTTTTTGCAGGCGGAAATCCATAGACTGTTACCGATGTTGATAGCTGTTGAGGATTGATAATCGGAACTGCCTTGGCATTTGTGACATTTATTTTGAGAATGGCAATATCAATCTCTGGGTTTGAAAGTTCTTCGCACCACTGCGCCTCGTAAATCTCCCCGTGATACTCTACCTTGAGTAAGTCCAACAAATAGATAACATGATGGCAAGTCACCAGATAGCCATCAGCACGGATGATGAATCCAGAACCCGCAATCTCTCCTTTTGGCGAGTTAGGGTTGAGAATTTTCACCATCGATTCTCTAAGTTGATCCAGGGTGTAATGACTCACGGCGCAGAACCCAGAAATTAAGGATTGGGCGGTATTTGCTGTTTAGCTTTACTGAAATCCCACTCTATAGTGACTTTAACATTAGCTTGTGCTGTTCCCTTGGTCACAAAGGGAACTCCTGTTTCTCCTCCTGCTTGTAAACCAAATTCCAATGTCACCTTGGTTGGTGCAGTGGTATGAGTTATTCCTTCTTTCACACTGTCTAGTACCAGTTTTGAATAGCTGCGTACGGTACTGACTGTCATTTTTGTCAATCTTTCTGTTCTTTCTTTGATGTCATCAATATATCCAACTGCTTGAAGTTCATCACTGTCTTGCTCGTCGTATTGAATATAAATTTCTTCCCCATCAGGACCAAGGATTTTTGTGATTTTTTCAGACATTTCTGTTGTTTTTCTATGTATTTTTATTAGGATATTTTAGAAGCAAAAGATAATGACATAAAAATTAATAAAATTTATTCATTAGTCAGCAAGTCCAGTCAGCCAGTCTACCATTAGATAGACATTCTCAATCTTCATTCTCAAGAAAGAGCAATTCGAGTGCTGTTGTCAGGTAAATTTTGGACAGTCAATACAATTCTTGCAAAAGTACTTAACAAATCAGGCGTTGTGATATTACCCTGTTTTCCTCTTAAATGGAGGATGAAAGAGCTGGAGAGGATGTGCTGACTAATTTGGAGACGCGCAGTCCGCTCGCGTTTCTTTGTATGTTAGCTCACAAAGGCTTTTGCAAGGTGTCTAATCTAATTAGGGAGGAACACTATGGTGGAATCAGGGAAAGATACAGTGGAATCAGCAAAGAATGCTGTGGAATCAGCAGCGAAGAAGACTGTGGAATCAGCCAAGAATGTAGTAGACAATGTTACTCCTTCACAACCACCAATTGAAGCCCAGTCTGATGTTCATGTCCTCAAGTCTCGTTTAGAATGGGGTGAACCTGCTTTTACAATTCTGGATGTGCGCGATCGCGATGCCTATAACCAAGGTCGTATCATGGGCGCAATGCCTTTTCCAGTTGATGAATTGGTAGACAGAGCAGGATCTTTAGCTAAAAGCCGTGATATCTACGTTTACGGTGAAAGTGACGAACAAACTGCTCAAGCTGCACAATTGCTGAGAAATGCTGGGTATGTACACGTATCTGAACTCAAAGGCGGTTTGGCAGCATGGAAGGCAGTCGGCGGTCCTACTGAAGGAACTCTAGAATCAAGGACTCCTGCTGGCGCAGATGACTACAATGTTGTAGACCGTTTAAAAAATCACGCAGAAACACAGCAAAAACAAGTATAGTTTTTAGCCAATAGTCATTAGTTCCTATTGACTAATGACTATTAACTCATGACTTTGTTAATGTTCAAACAAGTCCTTGAATTGCAACAAATCCAACGAAACTATCGTTGGTAAACACCGAAAGCATTCTTGAGCAAGTTCTAAACGTTCTTCTCGTTTGAGCATTTCTGCGAGTTTCTGCTGTACACCAATGAGATACCGCACATCGTTGGCGGCGTAACTCAGTTGGGCTTCAGATAAATTAGCAGCGTTTCCCCAGTCAGAACTTTGAGCGCTTTTATCGAGTTCTACCTGTTCCAATTCTTGCACCACATCTTTGAGTCCGTGACGTTGGGTGTAGGTACGGGCTAACTTGCTGGCAATTTTCGTACAGAAAACAGGAGCAACGTGAATGCCCAAATTGTAACGCAGCGTGGCAATGTCAAAACGCGCAAAGTGAAAGACCTTGAGGACATTACCAGCTTCTAAGAGTTTTTTTAAGTTTGGAGCATCCGTTTGACCTTTAGCAATACGAATTGCAGTGACTTTGCCCTCATTGTTGCACAGCTGGACGAGACACAAGCGATCGCGCTGCGGTAGTAATCCCATCGTTTCGGTATCTACAGCAATGACCTCAGCTTGTAGATAATGAGATAAAGCATCGTCACTAAGGTCGCGATCGCAAACCTGAAAATCTTCCATGAATCAGATTAAGTTCGGTGAAACACCTATATTATCTACGTTTCTTGTGAGCGCTTAAGCGCTGATATCTATTGCTGCGAAGGAAAATTTGCGTCAGATAAACTTCGCCTTCGCTATTTGTTGCTACACCAATTCCAGTCATATTGTAATTTCCTTTGATATTAACGAGATGATCGGGACTGTGGAGCCAACCAGTCACAGCTTCCTGCGCGGGATCGCTATATCCTAGGTTAAAGGCGACATTTTCCCCTGCACTTCTGTAGCGAATAGGAATAGCACCGACTCTCCTGACAAATCCCTGATGGCTAAACGGAACTTTACCCCTAGCCATATTTTGACTGTGAATCCTTGCTTGTTGCGAAATTTTTGCATTTAGGGAGAGCTTTGGCAAACCCTTGGAAGCTCGATATCGATTAATTTGGTCAAAAACTGACTTTTCTAAATCAGTAGGCTTAATAGTAACAGGTGATGTCACTCGACGTGACGACATTGACAACACCTTACTGTACTCTGATTTCTTTGTAGAGGTTTGACCTACTATAGAATTGGATAATAATGCGCTGCCAAGGAAAAGCGTACTTAAAGCTATGCCAAAAGCAGTTTGTCGGAACATGGAAAATTAAGTAATGTGTAGAGTTATCAGACGCACACCGTCAACGACCTAAGCGTTGAGTGCAACCCCCATGCCTAAAAGGCAGGGGCTTGTAGTTCACAGTAGTTGACCAGTTCAAGTCCGTCAAAGGGCTACGTTTACGGCAAGTGTTTAAGAACTCACCTTGGGGTGCGTGAGCGCCCCAAGCTCTGAAACTAGATTGTTAAACGTCCAATGAGGTTAAGGCAGTGTAATCTGGTAGTTTGCGACCGTAAACATGAACGAGGCAAACCTTACCCAGAGATGGGGTTTCCCGGAAACGGGATTTTTCGGATAAGTTCGACGAGAAATAAATTTCCCTAAGCCCTGACGGGCACGCTGCGCGAACGGGCTTCATCCCCATAAATAGAATTTAGGGGCTTCCGCCCTTCAATATCGGTGATTTTTTGTTTTTTGTATATATCCGTATACTTTTCAGGATTCCAGAGGTTAGGAACTCATTGCGTATCAAAGTAGCCGCGCCAATAGTTTTTCATGCTCATTTTAAAAAGGTAAAGTCATTCATAATAAAAAATACCCATCCATTTCTGTAGTTATCCGGACAAATATCCACATTGCGGGAGTAGACAAACGAAACCCTCTTTATGAACTGCGTCCATACAAAACCGCATTCCTTATGCTTGAATTGTTAAGCTTCAAACAAAAATTTTAAACAAAAACGTTTAACTCTCTGTCTGTAGCACCCGCAGCACCCGCGCAATATATTCTGCACGCCACTGCTCCCTTTCCTTAGCTACCGACTCGTCTGGCTGGTATGCTTCAATGTCGGCGATCGCTAAAATATCTTTAGCTTCAAGCAAACGTTCGATAGTGTCGAGACGTTCTCGCAGCACAGACACCTCACCGATAAGAGCCATAACTATTGCTAGCACCTTATCGGTTTGAGGATCATCAAAATAAACAGGTCGTTTTCCCTTTGCTGTTTTATTCATCTTAGAAATCCCTGTCTACTTGATTGCAGCAACAATAAACCAACTACCCCGACTACTTAACCTACCATTTTGAGAATTGTTGCTAGATACTTTTGCTTGCCATGCACCATTAGGAACAAACTTCTGAATAACCTTATCGGCTGCAAAACCAGCCTCAGTCACTAACGCTCCCAAATCCAAATCCCGCGTAGCACTCCAGAAGGGTTCATTGTTGTTAGCAGTTTCCCAATCGTACACGAAAGCTGTGTACGCATCCATGTGACTGTACAAAGGTGCTTCCACATGGATCATCATCCCACCAGGAGCCAGCAGACGATAACACTCGTGGAGCACATTCCGAATGGCTGGTTTAGGAATTTCATGTAGTAAAATATGCGAAACCACCAGGTCAAACGAGCCATCCGCAAAATTGGTATGTTCAGCATTTTGTTGCGAGAAGTGAACCCGTTTACCTAAGGCTTCCGCACGAGCATGAGCGTAACGCAACATCGGCGCACCGATATCTATGGCGTAGACTTCTGCATTAGGGTAAGCATCCACGTATGGTAGGGTACTGTGACCAACAGAACAACCCATGTCAAGAATTTTTTTTGGTTGAAAGTTGGGATATTCCGGCTTGAGGTAGTTCTCGACAATAGACAGTCCCATATCATCGTTTAATGGTCCCAGCCAACCGACACCATAAACATAAGTCCCGCGATCATAAATTGCACCAGCAGCAACATCGTTCTGAGCAAATTCACTGTGATATCCACCAGGCATACAGTGAATGTCTACCGCAGTTTGGTAAGCAGGAATTTGGAAATTAGGCTCAACTGTTAATGTACCCAGTTCGCCACCCTTGTCTTTAGCTCGTTCTATCAGATCTGGTAGCTGTCTCTCAACGCTAGCGTTTACCGCATCCCATAACATCTCTTGGTTAAGACGCTTCAGCGCACCCCACCAACGATATTGCGGTTCTTGCTGCATAACCTTCCGGATTTCATGACGGTTCTGGGGAGGACGCTGATGTTCCCGCTCAAATCTTGGCTTTGCTACTGTTTCATAAATGACCTTATTGCCAGGAGCAATATTCTGAAAAATGTGCTTTTTCAGACTTTGAACAAAGTTTTGCCGTGCCAGCTCGTCGTGTGTGGCTTGCGGCAGCATCGGGTGTATGAATTGTTTGTCCATCAGAGTTTCCCTCCTACATAGAACTTATCCAGGGTACAGGAGTAGTAGTCATGGACAAGCTAGAATGACATAACGACCATAATTATATATAACTCTCTCTGGCTTTCGTTCTCAGCATCTCTTGTGCTTCGTTAAATTAAATTTATGTCTTCATCCAATCCCAAATCCTCTGAAAACCGTCTTGTCTACCGGGAATTTGGCAACGATAACTCCGCCGCCCTACAAAGACCAACATCCCCTGCGCTAGAAAGAGCAATACAAGAACTACCCCCTCAACAGCAAAATGTGCGCGTGCAAGCTACCCGCGCCGGACGCAAAGGGAAAACTGTAACTGTGATTACTGGCTTTCAAGCCAAACCAGAAACCTTGCAAGCGTTACTGAAGCAGTTGAAAACTCAGTGCGGTACAGGTGGTACATTAAAAGACAACGAAATTGAAATTCAAGGCGACCAGAAGCAGAAAATTTTGGAGATTTTGCTCAAGCTAGGTTATAAAGCAAAAATTAGTGGTGGTTAGGGAGTGCAGTTTACCGAACACCAGAAATCTGCTGCTTGAAAACATAAATGTTATCTTTGATAAGTACAGAAATCCTGCTCGTTTTGATATTCATAGGAGGGAGCGATGGATTTAGTTAGAATAATCTGTGCTATTTTTCTACCACCTTTAGGAGTATTTTTGCAAGTTGGTATTGGTATAGACTTTTGGATTAATATACTTTTGACACTTTTCGGTTATATTCCTGGCATTGTTCATGCAATCTGGGTAATTTCTAGAAAGTGAATGTATAGTTAAGAAACTCAAACAAAAGAAAAAAGAAAAAAAAGCGAAGAAAAAAGCCAAAACTTTTTGGCGTTGAATATTGAAAATAGGGTGGGCAATGCTCACCTTTTTTGCGATTTAATTGATTTGTGAACAAACAAGATCCCCGACTTTTTAAAGAAGTCGGGGATCTGAAGAAGAGTTTCTCACTGTGATCGCTTCACAGCTGCCAAAATAAATGCGATCGCTTCTTCTGTGTGTTCCTCAATCATTTCTGGACTAAGGCGATCAATATCAGGTGTTAACTGTTTCCAGTTTTCATGCACTGTGAAGTAAAACAGACAAACGCTCAAAATATGAGTCAATGCCAAAAATGGCTTGAGGGGACGAAAACATCCTTCTGCCATGCCTCTCTCCAAAACCTTAAGTAGGTGTTTGTGAAGATTTAAAACATTGCATTCCCTAAAATAAGCTCCTTGATTTTGACTAGCTTCTTGAAACCAGAGCATTTGGCGCTGAGGGTTTTTAGCTTCATTTGAAATTGCGATGCGAATAATCTGCTTAAGAGCTTCTTCTGAGGAAAAAGTATCAAAGTTTAATTGCCCAACGATAGCTTGCACTTCATCGACTGGGCGTTGCAAGACTGCTTTATACAAGTTCTCTTTGTTCTCAAAATAGTAGTGAAGCGTTGCGGTTGTCACCTTGGCGTGTTCAGCGATCGCACTCATCCGCGTACCTTTTAAGCCATGTCGTGAAAATTCTTGCTCTGCGGCATTCAATATTTGTTGCTGCGTCACTTCAGCATCTCGAAACGGGCGGACTGATTTAGCAACTCGTTTACTTGATCGAACCACAGTATCTTGATTCATAGTTTGTCTTTCTATCGTACCAAAAAGCTACGATTACTGAAGATATTCAATCTTTGGATTGACGCAGCAGTAACCTATTGATAAACTTACTAACTAATTAGTCAGTTATTTTGGCAATTATGAAGCAATTGCAAGGTGCACCGTGGCTTTTGACACATCGTTCAATGCTAAAGCCCAATAAACCCATGAAAATTTCTCTGTTGGGCAATGATTACGTTCTTTGGCAAAACAGTGATGGTGCGATTAGTGCCTTGCCCAACGCTTGCCCTCACATGGGCGCAATGCTGTCAGAGGGATGGTGTGTGACAAAACCCGATGGCAGTAGCGCGATCGCCTGCCCTTTTCATGCGTTGGAATTTGACCATTCAGGTTGCACAGTCCTGCCTGGTTCTAACAAACAAACTAAATCGTTAATGCAGCCGCTAGAGTTAATCATCCAAGGTGACTTTATTTGGTCTTATGGAGGGTATGAACCGAAGATATCAATTCCAAACATCATGAATGAGATTGCAGCAGAGTATGAGTTCATTGGGGTTACGGGCAAGCGCAGCATTCCGACTGATATTTTGAGCTTGCTGCTGAATATGCACGACTACAACCATCAAAATGGTACGCATCGAGAATTATTTGAGATTGAACAAGTCCACGTGAAGCAGTTCATCGACGAAGGGTTACATTCTCATGCCTACTTGTCGCAACCCAGGAAAAAACCTACATTTCGTGACATTTTGAAAAATCCCGGTCTGCTGGCGATGCCAAAAGTGTTGGAAGCTCATCTAGAAAACTTCTTTCCGTTCATGGGATTGATGCACGGTGAGAATAAGCTGCTGAGCCTGAAAGAATGTCACTTCTATCTTCCAGAAACTGATCATCAATCTCGTGTGTTTGTGTTGATGTACATGAAGGCGCATTCTCCGATTGCACACTTGATCAAAGGCAATCTCCTGAAGTTAATTAATGTGGTTGTGGATCAAGACGCAAAGATTTTAGGTAAGATTTACGCCAATACACCGCAGCGAATTAAGTTAAACAATGAAGTGGGAATGGATTGGGTACGGCGAAATTTTGAAAGCTTTCCAGGTGTTGCCGAACCAAATCTATCAAGAGATAGCGGGAGCGTGAGAACCCCTGCCTTTTAAGCTGGGGATGAAACGCGACACGCAGGACTTTAGTCCTGCGTGTCTCTTAACCATTGTTCTACATACTCGCTTGCACTTATTCCCTTTTTCTTAGCTAAAGTTTTTAGTTTATTCCACGAATAATCTGTAAGGGAAATTTCATGCCCTTTCTTTAACTCAGTGTAAAAAACAGGATTATTTTTTATTCTTTTTATTCCTTTTCCTGTTGACATGATTAGAATACCCGGATAAACTAATTTTATATTAGCAAGGCAACAGGAGGTGAGTCAACTGTACAAAACAATTCCACTTAAAGCAAAATTCACTGATGAAGAGAAAGCATTTTGGGTTAACCAGTGTGAACACGCTAATAGTCTGATTAATTCAGCGATTTATCACACCAAGCAGACTCATTACAGCAAATTACAAGAACAAGGCAATGCTTTTACGATTTACTGGCGTAGTGATGAATTATGCTACTGTTGGAAAACTTATAAGTGCAGTACAACTTACCCAGAATTAGACAAGGCGCTTAAAGACAGTCCACATTACAAAGCAATGGCTGCACAGTCAGCACAGCAAACACTTAAGACAATAGGCGAGTCAATCACCAGTTACAACGGGTTGGTTAACGCTTACTACAAGGGTGAAGTCGATAGACTGTCATTACCAAAATACAGAAAACGTGGTGGTCTTGCTTCGGTAACTTTTCCACGTCAAGCGCTCAATTACAAAGATGGTTGTTTTCACCCGTCAATCAGCCGTGAAACCAAACCACACCTGCTGACTGAAATATTCTTGCACTTACCTGAGTTTATTGACTCGGATTGGGTTAAGGAAGTGACGGTACGTCCTTATTTGGGTGAATTGTGGATTGATTGGGTGATTGATGATGGTAAACAACCAATTGAGATTAATCCAAATCTTGATTACACCCAAGCTTGGTCATTTGATCACGGTGGAACAAATTGGTTAACAGGTGTATCAACCCGTGGTAAAAGCTTAATCATTGATGGTCGCAAGCTTAAGGCGATGAATCAAGGTTATTGTCGTCTGGTTGCTAAGTACAAGCAAGGGAAATCGGATTTTTACTGGGACAGCAACCTTGATAGAGTGCAACGTAAGCGCAACAACCAGATGCGCGATGCTGTTAACAAAGCAGCGCGATTCATCATCAACCAGTGCCTTAATGACAAAGTAGGTAATCTTGTCATCGGTTGGAACGAAGGACAGAAAAACAATTCCAATATGGGCAAACGCAATAATCAAAACTTTGTCGTCATTCCCACAGGACGACTGATTGAACGTTTAAAACAACTAGCCTGTGAGTATGGAATACAGTTAACGATTACTGAGGAAGCGTACACATCGAAAGCATCATTTCTTGATGGTGACTCACTACCGAAACACGGTGAAAAACCCGTTCGCGTTAGCGTCTCCGAAGGAGAAGGTTGGAGGGCGTCAGGTGAGAGAGTGAAGCGTGGTTTGTACAAAAGTCGTGATGGTTATATCATCAACGCAGATTGCAACGGTGCAGCCAACATAGCTACTAAAGTAGCCACACAGCTAAAACTTAATTTAGCCGAGGTGGGTAGGGCATCTTTGACAGTGCCACAACGGATTGATTTGTTTAATCGCTTAAGTAAATCATACCGTAAACGTTGCCTAGTGGGTCTTCTAGACCCACTAGGCAACATCAGTTTAGAATCCCCTTACTTCTAGTGAGGGGAGATGTCAACCCGGTAGTTGCCAGCAACATAACAATTCGGGGCAATGTATTGATAAGTAATAACCATGTTACAATCGCCCCGCAGTCTAAGCATAAACTTTGAATCATGGATATGCGTCGCTTTTATGCCAACACCTCCATATTGTTTTTACTAACTGCTGCTTTTGGCACTTGTAGCTATGCTAAAGCTGAAAATAGCCACAGGCAAATTGTGGATCAAGCTTGGCAGATAATTAACCGGAAATTTGTTGGTACAAATTTTAATAGTCAAAATTGGCTGCAAACGCGACGAGAGGTTTTGTCTAAAGACTATACAACCAAGCAAGCAGCCTATGACGCTATTCGTGCCATGCTGAGAAAACTTAACGACCCTGAAACCCGGCTTCTGGATGGTAAGCAGCTTGCCAGTGTTGAGATGGAAAGCAGTGGAAAGTTCATTGGCGTTGGTCTGATAGATTTTTCAGTGGACAGCGATGAAAAAACCAAAGAACTAAGGGTAGTGACTGCCATATCGGATACTCCAGCTGCCAGAGCAGGTTTGCAACCTAAGGATATTATTCAGGCAATTGATGGTGTACCCACCAAACCTCTCAGTCATGATCAGGCGATGATGCGGCTGCGGGGTCAAGCAGGTACTCAGGTAGTTTTAACTGTACGCCGTCAGGGCAAGACTTTTGATGTACCGCTCTTACGTGAAGCTATCTCTGTGCAACCAGTACGTACCTCGCTCAAGCAGGAGGGAGGCAAAATTATTGGTTATATTGCCTTGACACAGTTTACGCCTAACGCATCTCAGGAAATGCGTAATGCTGTCAAAGAGCTACTGAATAAAAACGTAGACGGTTTTTTAATTGATTTACGCAACAATCCTGGTGGCTTGCTTCAGCCTAGCACGGAGATTGCCAGTCTTTTCTTGAATAAAGAACGGGTTGCATCCATTCGAGATCGTACAGGAAGCTTGGAAGAAATTCAGACAAGTGGTTCCAAGCTCACCAATAAACCTGTAGTAGTCTTGGTTAATCATGGTACTGCTAGCGCCAGCGAAGTCTTAGCGGGAGCGCTTCAGGACAACCGCCGCGCGTTGTTAGTCGGAACCACCACCTTTGGTCGAGGACGGCTTCATGGTGGAGAGCAATTGTCTGACCGCTCTGTTGTTTTGGTATCCGTCGGCAACTTGTTGACTCCTGCAGGACGTGACATTAGCCGCTTTGGCATAAAGCCAGATTACGTGGTTGAAATTCCACAAGCAGTGCTTGAGAAATGGAGGCCAGCAAATATTGCTACCCAGAAAGATACTCAGTACACCCAAGCACTTGCAGTTCTGATGCAGCGCATTTCAAAATTGCAATAGTTAAGATTTTGACCAACCTAGGTTATAAAGCTAACATCAGTAGTGATTAAGGTAGTTTACGCGCCGCCAAATACTCGTACATCTGCCAACGTGCATCCACCTCGGCTTGCGCTTCTTCTAACAGGCGCTTGGCAAGAGGGGGTTTGCTCTTGGTGAGCATTTTGAAGCGATTTTCTTGGTACATCGACTGTTCTACTGTTTGCTTGGGCTGACGCATATCCAACTGCAAAGGATTCTTACCTTCTTTTTCTAACTCAGGATTATACCGATACAGCAGCCAACGACCTGAATCTACCAAAGCTTTCTGGTGACTCATGGCTGTCGTCATGTTGATACCGTGGGCGATGCAGTGGCTGTAGGCAATAATCAGCGATGGTCCGTCGTAAGCCTCTGCTTCTAGAAATGCCTTAAGGGTATGTTCATCTCGTGCGCCAAGCGCTACACTCGCTACGTAGATATTACCGTAGGTCATGGCAATTAGCCCTAAGTCTTTCTTGCCTGCTGGCTTGCCACTGGCGGCAAACTTAGCAACTGCTGCCCGTGGGGTGGCTTTGGAGGATTGTCCGCCTGTGTTAGAATATACCTCTGTGTCCATGACCAAGATGTTGACGTTACGACCGCTGGCAAGCACATGGTCAAGTCCACCAAAGTCAATATCATACGCCCAACCATCACCGCCGACAATCCAGATACTTTTCTTAACTAGGTAATCAGCGATTGATTTAAGATTTTGGATTTTAGATTTTAGATTGTTATTCTGTAGAGACGTTGCATCCGAAAGTTCTACATCAGCAAGGATTTTATCTAATCGGTGTTTTAACAGCTCAATCCGTTGGCGTTGTTCGTAAATATCTGCTTCGGTGTTTTGCTGGGCATTTAGGATAGACTCAACAAGGTTATCATCGCCAATTTCACTGCTTAATTTTTGTAGGAGTTCAGCGGCGAATTCGGCTTGCTTATCTAAGGAGAGGCGGAAACCAAAACCAAATTCGGCGTTATCTTCAAATAAACTATTAGACCATGCGGGACCTTTTCCTTCGGCGTTCGTTGTCCAAGGGGTTGTCGGTAAGTTTCCACCGTAGATTGAAGAACAACCTGTGGCGTTGGCTATAATGGCGCGATCGCCAAACAATTGTGTGAGCAATTTCAGATATGGCGTCTCACCACAACCACCACAAGCACCAGAGAATTCAAACAAAGGTTCTTGCAGTTGTTGTTGGCGAATTTGGTTAATTTTAAGCCCTTGACGGTCAGGATTTGGCAAACTTAAGAAAAAATTCCAGTTTTCACGCTCTTGCTCCCGCAATGGCAACTGTGATTCCATGTTAATTGCCTTGCGTTCTGCCTGGGATTTATTCTTGGCAGGGCAAACATCTACACAGATACCGCATCCTGTGCAGTCTTCTGGGGCAACTTGAATGGTAAACTTCTGTTCGGCAAAGTCTTTATCTTTAGGGCTAACTGACTTAAAAGTTGCTGGGGCGTTAGCTAATTCACCGACTTGATAAACCTTACTACGGATGGCTGCGTGAGGGCAAACCATGACACACTTGTTGCACTGTACGCAGACATCAGCGTCCCAAACTGGAATTTCTTGTGCGACATTGCGTTTTTCCCACTTGGCAGTCCCTGTAGGAAAAGTACCATCTGCAGGTAACGCACTGACGGGCAATTCATCCCCTTGCCATGACATGATTTTGCCCAGGACTTCCCGAACGAATTCGGGCGCACTTACGGGAAATGGGGAATGAAGGGATGAGGGAGTGAGGGAGTGAGGGAATGAGGAAGTTATCGGCGTTGTCTTCCTTATCTCCGTTGTCCCTACTTGGACTTTGTGCAAATTATCTAAAGTTCTGTCTACAGCTTCCAAGTTCTTGCGGACGACTTCTGCCCCTTTTTTGCCGTAGGTTTTTTCGATTGCTTGTTTGATTTTGGCGATCGCTTCTTCTTGTGGCAAGACACCGGCTAATGCAAAAAAGCATACTTGCATTATCGTGTTAATCCTGTTGCCCATACCACTTTCACGAGCAACCTGATTAGCATCGATGACGTAAAACTTGAGTTGCTTGCGAATAATTTGCTCCTGCACTTCCACTGGGAGATATTCCCAAACAGTATCAGCATTGTAAGGACTGTTGAGCAGAAATGTTGCCCCAACAACAGCAGCTTTCAATACATCTATGCGTTCTAAGAATACCCACTGATGACAACCAATAAAGTTTGCTTGGTCAATCAGGTAAGTTGAACGAATTGGTTGTGAACCGAAGCGCAGGTGCGAAACGGTTATTGAACCGGATTTTTTGGAGTCGTAGACAAAGTAGCCTTGGGCGTAGTTGTCGGTTTCTTCACCAATAATCTTGATTGAGTTTTTGTTTGCACCAACTGTACCATCGGAACCTAACCCGTAGAACATTGCCCGTACAACGTTATCCGGTTCTATGGAGAAGTTGGGGTCAAATACCAAAGAGGTGTAACTAACGTCGTCATTGATACCGATGGTAAAGTGATTTTTTGGTTTTACCTGAGCAAGGTTTTGAAAAACTGCCTCCACCATCGCTGGGGTAAATTCTTTCGAGGAAAGACCGTAACGACCACCAACAATTTTAAGATCGGGGGAAATTCTGCCACTCCCTCGTTCCCGATCTGCCCATCCTGCTTCATAAATAGCAGCCACTACATCTAAATAAAGGGGTTCACCTACGCTACCAGGTTCTTTGGTGCGATCAAGAACGGCAATTGCTTTTACTGTGGTAGGTAGAACGTCTACAAATCTTTTGACATCAAAAGGACGGAAGAGTCTAACTTTGACAACACCAACTTTTTCTCCACGGGCGTTGAGGTAATCTACTGTTTCATGGACTGTCTCACACCCGGAACCCATGAGTACGATAACCCGTTCTGCGTCTGGGACTCCATGGTATTCAAAAATGCCGTAATGCCGTCCTGTACGTTCCCCGAATTGATCCATAACCTGTTGGACAATGTCGGGACAAGCGTTGTAATAGGGATTAATGCTTTCGCGTTCCTGGAAATAGACATCGGGGTTTTGGGCGGTTCCCCGTAACACTGGATGGTCTGGGGTTAAAGCGCGATCGCGGTGGGCAAAGACTAATTCATCATCAATGAGCGATCGCAAGTCGCTATCTTCCAGTAGTTGAACTTTCTGAATTTCATGAGAGGTGCGGAAGCCATCAAAGAAGTGCATAAATGGCACCCGCGCCTCAAGGGTGGCTGCTTGAGCAATTAGGGCGAAGTCATGGCTCTCCTGTACTGAAGCGGAACACAACAAGGCAAAGCCAGTTGCACGGGCTGCCATGACATCACTATGGTCGCCAAAGATAGACAGGGCGTGAGTCGCGAGTGTGCGAGCTGCAACGTGAATAACGGCACTGGTGAGTTCACCTGCTATTTTGTACAGGTTGGGAATCATCAACAGCAATCCTTGGGATGATGTGAAAGTCGTGGTGAGACAACCCGTTTGCAATGCTCCATGCACCGCTGCTGCTGCTCCCCCTTCACTTTGCATTTCAACCACACTTGGAACGGTACCCCAAATGTTGGGACGACTTTCAGATGACCAAGTATCTGACCATTCACTCATTGACGATGAGGGGGTGATGGGATAAATGGCAATCACTTCATTTAGGCGGTAAGCAACGCGGGCAACAGCCTCATTCCCATCTATCGTTGCAAAGGTTTTGTTCATCATTCCTCCTGTTAGTTTCCCCAGGTGCCAAAATATGAGCATTGCTAATTCCTAATAGCTCATAGATAATTCCCTAAGCTTCTTAGCCCTGGGCAATCTTCAAATTTGATATCAAATGAAAGAACTACCCCACTCCCACTTGCAGCTTACACATCTTGGCAATCTCAATTTTTATCAATTAAGTATTCCTTTAGACTGCATAAAGGAAACTATGAATAAAATACTTAGAAATAGCCAATGCAACAGAAGTTGGTAGACTCAAATCAATGAAGCGAAATATTAATTTAATATTTCTTTGTAGCTTTTTGTCTCATTTTGCTTAAGCGTACAGACAATTTGCGACTTTGAGTCTAACTGTAAATCAATCTTTCATACAATTCAGTATCTCACGCTATCAATTGCATTGATTTGTGTGAATTAATAATGTACTCAAGAAGAAAAACTATTAATTAGCAATAGTTTCAAATAATAATAAAAAATTTTTGGGGTAGAGGTACGGGAAAATTTTGCTTACAGGAAACCGAGATTCCAATAAGTTTAGAAAAATACTATAGCAATCCTAAATGATTTATGAAAAATCTTAAGTATTGTAGGGTGGGCAGTGCTTACCGTATTTTGCCCACTACATCCGGGTTTTGCTAAGCACTGCCCACCTTACGTGTCGTTCAAAAATCTGCGGAGGAGTCCTATATGAAAAATACTATTATTTTTATTTCCGTCTTCAAAAGATTGTCGTGTCATGTTTGTGCCAGTGATACCGTTAAAATTTGGTACTCTATCAGATTATTTGGAACATCTGTGCAAAAATCGCAACACCTTCTCTCCCCTTACTCGCTGCTCCCTGCTCAGAGCAGTCTTAATGATAAGCCTTCCACCGTATTAATGTTGAGTGTCAAACAATTTTGACTTTTGACTTTCAAAGCAGCACTACTAGTATGTCACGGCGTAAATAGAGCAACCATTTAAAATCCACAAAAAGCCCATTCCATAATACTTTTGACTTTTGACTTTTGACTTTTGACTTCCGCCTTGCGGTGCTAGTCGTCGTGAAGTTTTCCGTAATTACAGATGTTTGTACTGAAATACTCTTTTGAATGCTGTATGTAGATTTTACAACCTGGCTTTTCACGCCATGTGGAAAAATCCACGAAAAACCTAACCCCCTAGCCCCCTTCCCTACTAGGGAAGGGGGAAACATCAAAGCCTCTCTCCTCGTAGGAGAGAGGTTTGGAGAGAGGTTTTCCACATCCCGTGAAAAGTAAGATTTTACAACTACTACATATTAATGTGACGTATTAAATCAGTAGAAGTCTTACAGAATCAATAAATGAGGGTGATATGACAGAAGAAGATCGCAGTGCCAAAGTTGGAGGAAGTGCTGACCGCAGTGCGATTATTACTGGTAATAGCAATACTGCTACTATTACTATTACCAACTACTATTACCGTGAAAATACAACGGTAAGACCTGTTGAATCTACGGTTGTAAGTAGCGAAAATCTTCTCTGTCCCTATCGCGGTTTGTTTCACTTTGGTCCCGATGATGCGGAGTTTTTCTTTGGACGTGAGGTATTTGTAGAAGAACTATTCGCGGCGACTCAAAACCGTAATTTTATACCCGTGTTAGGTGCGTCGGGAAGCGGAAAATCTTCGGTGGTGTTGGCGGGATTAGTGCCAAAGCTGCAAAATGAAGGTCACTGGTTATTTACTCACTTCCGTCCTGGTTCTGAGCCTTTCCATGCCCTAGCTTTGGCTCTGGTTCCGCTTTACACAGAAAATCTGGATGCTACTGATAAGATCATCCAAGCTCGTAAGTTGTCACAATCCCTTGGTGATGGTGAAATCTCCCTAGCTGATGTATTTGCCCAGATTCACCAAAATCACCCCACGGCTCGGGTGTTGCTGATTGCCGATCAATTTGAAGAAATTTACACTTTATGCGCGGATCATAAAGTTCGCCATAGTTTTCTAGATAGTTTATTAGTCAGCTTTCAATCCTCTGCTTATCAGTCCCAATACAATCATGTGCTAGTTGCAACCATGCGGGCAGATTTCTTGGGGAATGCTCTGTCATATCCCGCTTTTGGAGATGTATTGAAAACTGATATCAAGCTCAGATCAATGAACCATGATGAACTTTCACAGGTGATTGCAAAGCCTGCTGAGAAATTGGGGGTGACATTTGAAGGGGGACTGGTGGAACGCATTTTGGATGATGTCGAAGATGAACCGGGGAATTTACCTCTTTTAGAGTTTGCGTTGACGGAATTGTGGAACCAGCGCCAGGGTAAACAGTTAACTCATGCAGCTTATCAGCACATAGGTAAGGTACAAGGTGCGTTGGCTCGTCATGCAGATCAGAATTATGGTAAGTTGAGCGCAGCCCAGAAAGAACAGGTACGGCGGATTTTCATCCAATTAGTGCAACCGGGTGAAGACAGACAAGATACGCGACGAGTGGCGACGAAAGCCGAATTGGGTGAAGAACGCTGGAAATTGGTGAAACAGTTGGCGGATGATCGATTAGTAGTCACCAGTCAAAATGCTGCTAACCAAGAAACTGTGGAAGTTGTTCATGAAGCGTTGATTCGTAATTGGGAAGAACTGCGACAATGGATGAATGCAGACCGTAGCTTTCGCGCTTGGCAAGAAAGGCTGCGGTTCGCAATGCTTCAATGGCAAAAAATGCAACGGGATGAAGGGGCATTGTTGCGGGGTGCAGTGTTAAAAGAAGCGGAAGAAAAGCTGAAACAACGCCGAGAGGAACTAAGCGCAGGAGAGCAAGAATTTATTCAAGCAAGTGTAGCACTGCGTCAACGTGGTCAGCAGCGAATTTACTATTTTTTGGGGGGGATTGGGAGTGTCCTTTCACTGGTACTGGGAATCTGGGGTTGGTTGAATTATACAAGTCTGGGGCAATTGACTCAAATTCGCTGGCAATTGACTGATGTGAGTCAGCGAACGGAACCTAGGTATCAATCAGAAGCGGCTATCGCCTTTGCTAAGGATGAAAATTCTGCTCAAGCCTTGAAACTTGCCAACCAGATTCATGATTCCTATTACAAAGCCTCTGCCTTAAGTGCTATTGCCGCAGTGTATGGCAAACTCAACCAACCGGAAAAAGTCGCTCCCCTGCTGGAAAAAGCGATCACCTCTGCCAACCAGATTCAGGCGGTGGGTTACAAAGCCTCTGCCTTAAGTGCTATTGCCGCAGTATATGGCAAACTCAACCAACCGGAAAAAGCCGCTCCCCTGCTGGAAAAAGCGATTGCCTCTGCCAACCAGGTAGGGAGACCCAATGACAAACTCCTTCCCCTAATAGCCATTGTCAAAGCTATTGCAGAGCTACAACAAACGGAAAAAGCCTCTGCTTTGCTGGAAAAAGCGATCACTGTTGCCAAACAGATTCCCCGATCAGCCAATGCTATAAAAGCTATTGCCGAAGTATATGTAGAGCTACAACAACCGGAAAAAGCCTCTGCCTTACTGGAAAAAGCGATAGCTGATGACTACCAGAATAATGATTCCTCTGACAAAGCTGATGCCTTAAGAGCCATTGCCGAAGCCATTGACAAACTCAACCAACCGGAAAAAGCCGCTCCCCTGCTGGAAAAAGCGATCGCTTCTGCCAACCAGATTCAGATATCCGGTGACTTTATTTATATCGATGCACCAGCGAACCAAGCCGATGCCTTAAGAGCAATTGCTCAAGCCTATGGCAAGCTCAAGCAACGGTCAAAAGCTGCTGCTTTGCTAGAAAAAGCGATCGCCTCTGCTAACCAGATTCAGGATTCCAATTCCAAAGCCTATACCTTAAGTGCCATTGCCCAAGCCTATGGCAAGCTGAACCAACCAGAAAAAGCCGCTGCTTTGCTAGAAAAAGCGATCGCCTCTGCCAACCAGATTCAGGATTCCGATAATCAGGATTCCTATAATAAAGCCAATAACTTAAGTGCCATTGCCCAAGCCATTGTAGAGCTACAACAACCAGAAAAAGCCGCTGCTTTGCTGGAAAAAGCGATCGCCTCTGCCAACCAGATTCAGGAATCCAGAGACAAAGCCAATGCCTTAAGTGCTATTGCCCAAGCCTATGCAGAGCTACAACAACCGCAAACAGCATCTGCCTTACTGGAAAAAGCGATCACCTCTGTCAACCAGATTCAGGAATCCTTTGAAGTCTCTAAAGACTCTCCCTTACGTGCCATTACCAAAGCCATTGGCAAGCTCAACCAACCAGAAATTGCCGGTGATTTGCTCAAGCAAGCGATCGCCTCTGCCAACAACATTCAGGAATCCTATTCCAATGCCTCTGCCTTAAGTGCCATTGCCGAAGCCGCAGCGAACCTGAAAAACTGGGGACAGGCACTGAAAGCTACGCAAGAATGTCCCAGTGACGATTGTAAGGTGGAATCGCTGGCGAAGGTTTTAACGGTTCATGCCGAGCAGCAGCATCCTGAGTTGAAGGAGGAGGAGGAGGAGGAGGAAACTTTTTTTTAAACAGCGATAATTAGCGAACTGACAAGTCTGCGCTTGCGCGATGCTTTGGAGGAGCCGCCTTAACTCCACAACAGTGCGATTACCTACCAAGCTGCATATTTTACAATCTTCCAGAAAAAATATACTCAATTTGTATCAAAATCCCAAATACCAACTTATACCAATTTGAAAAAAGAATGCAACACATCGGTTAAACCCCTCCCTACCCTCCCCTTGGCAAGGGGAGGGTGCGCGATAGCGCGGGTGGGGTATCTGTCGCAAACATTTTTTGAATCGGTATTATTTTCCCAAAACACATATAAAAAACCATATCAAATAACACCGTGAAAAAAATCCTCATCCTCTCCGCCAACCCCAAAAACACAAGTAATTTGCGCCTAGATGAAGAGGTGCGGGAAATCAAAAACACACTGCAACTTTCTCCAAATCGAGAGGAATTTCAAATCATCACTGAATCTGCGGTACGAGTGGATGATTTAACCCGCTTTTTGTCTAATCATCAACCAACAATTATTCACTTTTCCGGGCATGGCTCTGGTACTGATGGATTAGCCTTGGAAGATAATTCTGGACAGGTGCAACTTGTCAGTACACAAGCCCTGGCAAAGCTATTTGATTTGTTTCAGTCACAGGTTGAGTGTGTTTTACTCAACGCCTGCTACAGCGAATCACAAGCCACAGCAATTCACCAATACATTGATTGCGTGGTGGGGATGAATCAGGCGATTGGAGATAGGGCGGCGATTAAGTTTAGTGTCGGGTTTTATACTGCCTTAGCAGCACTCAGGAATTATGAAGATTGTTTTCAAATGGGTTGTACCTCCATTGATTTGCAAGGGATTCCAGAATATTTAACCCCAGCAATCAAAATTAGGCGACGGCGTTATCAGACAGTACAGGCAACAAATCCAGTGAAATCTGACAAGGATAATGGTATGAATAATGACAATAAAAGCGGACAAAAGCGTTCAGTTTCTATTGGGGGTAATGCCACTGGTAGCGCAATTATAACCGGAGATAGCAGCACTGCAAACGTCAATTTTCAACAAGTCAGTTTACCCGCACCAGCAAGCGTCAACATACAAGCAGAACTCAACGCCTTACGTGAGATCTTAGCGAACTTAGAAACCTCAGACCGTCGTAAAATTGACAATGCCTTTGCTGATGCACAGGAGGAGTTAAATAAGCCACAGCCAGATAAAGATGAAATTGGTGATGCATTAAACCGAGCGTTGAAATATGCCAAGAAAGCCGAAGGGTTTGCCGATGCAATGGAAAAACTTCAGCCCCATCTCACTAAAACTACTGCTTGGCTAGGTGATAATTGGCACGAATTGTTAAGTCTGGTGAATTTAACAATTTGACTTGGTAAGCGGTTACGCAAAATTAACGAAAAACCTAACCCCCCAGCCCTTTCCCTGCAAGGCTATCCATGACCCGGATCTATACTTTTACAGAAATTGACCCAGAAATTAAGTAGCTCGGCACAAAATATTTTTTGTTTGTAGTAAGCGCTTTAGCGCTAAAGCGCTTACTACAAGCGTTTCACATCAATTACATTTCTTTACATAAGTTTGTTTCATCACGCCGACCTACTTAAACTCTTGGGCTAACTATCAAAAAGTTGTAACTGTCGCTTTAAGCCACCAAACGTCTTAACAATTGGAAACCAAATTGTTTCAATATTGATTCTGCTTTCTGTTGATGGTCATTAGCAAAAGTCACCAGTAGTGGGCAAGCCCATGTAGTTCTGGTTATTAGCTTCCTGATAATTGCTGCGCTTGCTGCTTGTGATCTATCAAGATAGGTCTGAACCGCTCGAAGTTGTTGATGTCTACGCAGGGCGTACAATCGAGCTTGGTTTTCAGTTCAGCACTGAAGGAAATGAGCTGCTCGGCAAGAACCTCACGGTCGGTTAAGCAGCCTTTGATTGCTATGAGTTCTCCTAGAGTCCACTCATACAGATGTCTGTCTGCATTGTTCATTATTACAATCAGTTCGTTCTTGGTTCTCATGATTTGGTTGAGAAGCTCATCTAGCTTGGCACTGATCAAATTTGCAATCAGGATGTTAAATGTCTCTTTGCCACCTATTATATGGATCAGTTCATCAACGTACTGCGTAACCAGAATTAAAAATGTCTGATTCCACTCGGTGCGAATGCTGGAAATCTTGATGTCAATATCTCTGTATACTTTATTAATCTTATTGTTAATTGCAGTACTGTTAGCAACGAAGTTTACAATCTCATGGTTAATTATAGTGTTGTTGATGACACCGTAGTGTAAGCGCTGGTCAATGTAGTGCTGTAATTCCTCATTATCATTCACAATGTAGTGAGTCATTAATGGAATGTTATTTCTTATCTTCTGCTCAAAGGTTTGGTCGATTTGCTGAGCTATATACTGGTCGATGTAATCCTTGAATTCCTGCTTATCCGCAATCTTGTTGATAATGAATCCGATGTTGTTATTTATCTTTTGCTCAAAGATTTGGTCAACGAACTTGTTGACCTGCTGCTGACGACGACGTCTCCGGAACCACCACAAAGGCAAACCTAGCAGTCCCAGCAAGAACAACCACGGCAGCGATGCAAATGGATTTTTATAAAGGGAGTTTAAGGTATTTTCTACAGGCGAGGGTATCCGATCCTCTGAGTCACTTTTTCTTCCGGAAGGCGATGTATTGTTTTCGCCAGGTATGGGTAAGGGCTGACTCGTCTGTCCTGTTCCAGAAGGCTCTCCAGAAGGTTTATTTGTAGAATTTTGTGTAGCTTCATTTTTTCTTCCGGAAGGCGATGTATTGTTTCCGCCAATGATGGGCGAGACCTGACTACTCTGTCCTGTTCCAGAAGATCCTCCAGAGGGTTTATTTGTAGGATTTTGTGTAGCTTCATTAGTCAACACTCCAGATGATGGGTTGTTTGTTCCTGCTGGTTTTGAGCCTCCTGAAGTACCTCCACCTGAAACACTATTTTTCTTAGATGAGGGATCATTGATGCCTTGTACTTGATTAGGTTTTTTATTAGAGGATTCCTGAGGCTGTCCTCCTATCCCTTCTGTAGAGTTTTCTTCACTCTCCAAATTCCTGAACGGTTGTTTAATTAAATGAGGTGGTGCATCAGAAAAAACGGGGGTTGGGAGCAACAGAGCCAAGAAAAGTGATACCCCAACATATGAATATCTTTTTTTTGCCATAAGTAGTATTTCCGACCCTCGCAAAGTAATTTTTTATTGACCAGAGGTGCAGATTGAAATATCTTCAGGAAGTATTTTATAGTTAATAATTCCTGTAATCATTCAGACAGTTGGTTCCTGGTATTTGACTCTTCGTTTTTTATAACGGTACTCAGCAACGATAGGATAAAATATGCTGCGTAACCGAGTGATTGCACCGAGATAGTCAGGAAAAAAATCAAAGAGCGATCGCTGCATCAAATTTAGCTAAATCTTACTTAACTACCTTCACCAATGGCAATAAAATTAAAAGCTGACTTTTCTTTCGTAACAGCCAGCTTTGGAGAATCTTCACCTGATTGTTGTTGAAGTCCTAAATTCCAGATAGGAACTTGAGCTTTGTTTGGAGTTATATCCTTAACAATGATTTGATTATCAGCACCCCAATTCTTCAAAGTAGCGACTACGCTGGGAAGGTTAACAAAAGGTTGTAAAAAAGTAGTTATATAAGTTCCTGTGTCTGGTGATTTCACATTAAATCCTTCCCCGTTTTGTTTTGTTCCGTCTTCACCAACTGTTCCGTAAATCATTTTTTGTGTCTATTTTTTCACCTTTGTTTTGTTGAAGTAGGTTGCGTTAAAGCAACGCAGTAACGCAACCTCTACACCATCAAATTTGAGCTAACTAGCTTTAAGGGCTAAAGTCTAGTTATTTGTTTCCTGGTAATTGCTGGGATTGCTGCTTCGGCTCTAACACAGGTTTGAACGGCTTGATGGTCTGGATGTCCACGCAGGCGGTTCCATCCAGCTTGGTTCTGAGTTGAGCGCTGAAGGTGACTAGCGTCTCGACAAGAACCTCACGGTCGGTTAAGCAGCCTTTGATTGCCATGAGTTCTCCCAGAGTCCACTCATAGAGTTGTCTGTCTGCATTGTTGATGAGTACAGTCAGTTCGTTCTTGGTTCTGATGATTTGGTTGAGAAGCTCATCCACCTTGATGTTGATGATATTCGCAACCTGGGTGTTGAATGTGTCTCTGTCGCCTATTATGTTGATCACTTCATCAACGTACTGTCTCACCAGATTTAAGAATGTCTGATTCCACTCGTTGCGGACGCTGTCAATCTTGATGTCAATATCTCTGTAGACGTTATTAATCTTGTTGCTAATTTCCGTACTGTTGACAACCAAGTTGACAATCTCGTTGTTGATTTCAATGTTGTTGGTTACATTTTGCTGTAAGCGTCGGTCGATGTACTGATCTAAGCCCTCATTGTTATTCACAATGTTCTGGGTAATCACTGGAATGTAATTTCGTACCTTTTGCTCATAAGTGTTGTCAATTTGCTGGCTGACGTACTGGTTCAGTTCAATATTGTTATTGACAAGCTTCTGAGTAATGACTCTGTTGAATATCTCTGTGCCGCCGATGATGTTGCTCAGTTCATCCACGTGCTGTGTAGCCAGATTGATGAATGTCCGATTCCACTCGTTGCGGAGGTTTGAAATCTTGTTGTCAATTTCAGTACTATTGGCAACCAAGTTGACAATGTTGTTGTTTACTTCAGTGTTGCTGGTGACGCTGTGCTGTAAGCGCTGGTCGATGTACTGGTTGAATTCCTCATTATTATTGACAAGCTTCTGAATAATGAGTCTGTTGAATGTGTCTGTACCACCTATGATGTTGCTCAGTTCATCCACATGCTGTGTAGCCAGATTGATGAATGTCTGATTCCACTCGTTGCGCAGGTTGGAAATCTTGTTGTTAATTTCAGTGCTGTTAGCAACGAAGTTGACAATGTTGTTGTTAACTTCAGTGTTGTTGGTGACACTGTGCTGTAAGCGCTGGTCGAAGTACTGATTTAACTCCTCATTGTTATTCACAATGTTGTGAGTAATCGCAGAGATGTGATTTTGTACTTTTTGCTCATAAGTGTTGTCAATTTGCTGGCTGACGTACTGGTCAAGGTCAGTATTGTTATTGACAAGCTTCTGAATAATCAGTCTGTTGAATGTGTCTGTGCCACCTATGATGTTGCCCAGTTCATCGACGTGCTGCGTAGCCAGATTGATGAATGTCCGATTCCACTCGTTGCGCAGGTTGGAAATCTTGTTGTTAATTTCAGTGCTGTTGGCAACGAAGTTGACAATCTCGTTGTTCACTTCAGTGTTGTTGGTGACACTGTGCTGTAAGCGCTGGTCGAAGTACTGATTTAACTCCTCATTGTTATTCACAATGTTGTGAGTAATCGCAGAGATGTGATTTTGTACTTTTTGCTCAAAAGTGTTGTCAATTTGCTGGCTGACGTACTGGTCAAGGTCAGTATTGTTATTGACAAGCTTCTGAATAATCAGTCTGTTGAATGTCTCTGTGCCACCTATGATGTTGCCCAGTTCATCGACGTGCTGCGTAGCCAGATTGATGAATGTCTGATTCCACTCGTTGCGCAGGTTGGAAATCTTGTTGTTAATTTCAGTGCTGTTGGCAACGAAGTTGACAATCTCGTTGTTCACTTCAGTGTTGTTGGTGACACTGTGCTGTAAGCGCTGGTCGAAGTACTGGTTTAACTCCTCATTGTTATTGACAAGGTTTTGAGTAATGAGTCTGTTGAATGTCTCTCTACCGCCGATGATGTTGCTCAGTTCATCGACGTGCTGTGTAGCCAGATTGATGAATGTCTGATTCCACTCGTTGCGCAGGTTGGAAATCTTGTTGTTAATTTCAGTGCTGTCGGCAACTAAGTTGACAATCTGGTTGTTCACTTCAGTGTTGCTGGTAACCGTATGCTGTAAGCGCTGGTCGATGTACTGGTTTAATTGCTCATTGTTATTCACAATGTTCTGGGTAATCACAGAGATGTGATTTCGTACTTTTTGCTCATAAGTGTTGTCAATTTGCTGGCTGACGTAGTGGTCAAGGTCAGTATTGTTATTGACAAGCTTCTGAATAATGAGTCTGTTGAATGTCTCTGTACCACCTATGATGTTGCTCAGTTCATCTACGTGCTGTGTAGCCAGATTGATGAATGTCTGATTCCACTCGTTGCGCAGATTGGAAATCTTGTTGTTAATTTCAGTACTGTTGGCAACCAAGTTGACAATCTGGTTGTTCACTTCAGTGTTGTTGGTGACACTGTGCTGTAAGCGCTGGTCAAAGTACTGGTTTAATTGCTCATTGTTATTCACAATGTTCTGAGTAATCACATCTCTGTGATTTTGTACCTTTTGCTCAAAAGTGTTGTCAATTTGCTGGCTGACGTACTGGTCGAGGTCAGTATTGTTATTGACAAGCTTCTCAGTAATGAGTGTGTTGAATGTCTCTGTGACAATATTCTGAGTAATTAGGTTGACGTTATTGCGTACCTTTTGCTCGAAGGAGGAGTCGATTTGCTGATCAACATGCCGATCAATGTACTGATTGAGTTCCTGCTTATTGACAAGGTTGTTGATTATTAATTCGACGTTGTTACGTATTTTTTGCTCGAAGGAGGAGTCGATTTGCTGATCGACATGCCGATCAATGTACTGGTTGAGTTCCTGCTTACGTACAACGTTGTTGACAATTAATTCGATGTTGTTACGTATCTTTTGCTCGAAGGAGGAGTCGATTTGCTGATCGACATGCCGATCAATGTACTGGTTGAGTTCCTGCTTACGTACAACGTTGTTGACAATTAATTCGATGTTGTTACGTATCTTTTGCTCGAAGGAGGAGTCGATTTGCTGATCGACATGCCGATCAATGTGCTGGTTGAGTTCCTGCTTACGTACAACGTTGTTGACAATTAATCCGATGTTGTTACGTATCTTTTGGTCGAAGATTTGGTCGATTTGCTGATCGACATGCCGATCAATGTACTGGTTGAGTTCCTGCTTATTTAAAATATTGTTGATAATTAATCCAATGTTGTTACGTATCCTTTGCTCAAAGGTTTGGTCAACGTACTGGTTGATCTGCTGGTTAATTCTCCTCGATATCTCAACGTTGATTTTATCTTCCACTAGCCTGTCTAAGTAACTAGACCAGCTTTGCAATTGCTGGTTCAGGCTAAACTCCATCTGCTCCTGATAGGCATCCATCGTAAACCTGACTTTTGCCACTTCTACAGCCAAGTTCTTAAAGTGCTTCTCGTAGTTCTTCAGGAGCCACTGTTCGAGCTGATCCCAATACTTAGCCTCCAGTGTTACATCGTTTTCATCTATTACATTGATAGATGTATTAATCTGCTGTAACTGCTCCTCCCACTTTTTCTTGAACTCGTCTTCGTTAAAGCGGAAGCTGAACTGTGTCGAGCTGTTCGCACCGACTGCTTCACGACTGACAGATCCACCAGATCCACCTGTGCCTTGAATATTTGTTACATTCTCCGTCGAGCTGTTCGCACCCACTGCTTCACGACTGACAGATCCACCAGATCCACCTGTTGTGCCTTGAATATTTGTCACATTCTCCGTCGATCTGTTGGCACCCACTGCTTCACGACTGACAGATCCACCTGTGCCTTGAATATTTGTCACAGTGGTTGTAACAGTCCTGGTTGTAGTAGTCTGTCCTTGCTTCTGTTGTGTAACGTTATTATTCTCTTGCTTTTTATAGTTCTCAGCCAGTTCAGTTGCACTCACTGGCTCTATTGCCAGAATAATTTGTCCTTCCTTATTTTCCTTGTAGGTGTCAAAAAATAAACCTGTCAAGGTAGTTTTTTCTTTGACCTCTAAAATGACTTCATCTTTGAGACCATTCAATGAAGTCCAAGTTTCTTCAACTTCAATGCCAGTCACTTTTGTAATAAATTTTCCGCCTTTGACCCAAATTAAAGCCCAAGGTTCTAGCTCAAACTTCTTGTTATCTGACCAATAGGTTGCATTGCCTTCACGAATTTTGAGGCGATAGTTTCCGGGATTTAATTCAATGAAGTTAGCGCCCGATTGCTTCAAACTCGACAGGGTATTTTCGTCCAGTACATAACTATTGCGTTTGCTGTCTACTGTTAAATTTTGAGGAGTGAAAAATGGCTTATTAGTAGTAATTGAAAGATGAATGGAGCCACTATTGTCATCAGTGTTAACATCAAAGAACAAGGCGTTGATAACGGCTTTGTCTTTGACCTCTAACTGCAAATGATCATTATATCCATTTAAGGTTGTCCAGGTTGCACCTACCTCATGACCTGTGGTTTTATTGATAAATTTCCTACCATCAACCCCATATATCCAGAGTAAGACAAAAGGTTCTCCCTCTGTTTTCGCCTTGGCATAACTGTACCGACCGCCGGTAATCTTGATATCAAAAGTACCTTTCTCTAAAGTAAAAGAACTAGCAACGTTTTGTTGCAGATGGTTGATTTGGTCGGGGTTGATAACGTAACAATTGTTTTTGGTATCGATTGTTAAAATGCTCATATCTTCCTCCTTGACCTCTTTAATTTCTTGAGAAACTTTTGTTGTTTCAGATTTTTGGTCTGGGTTGACTTCTGAGGTGGTTTCCGTCGTTACTACTGTCGCTGGTTCATAAAGAGCGATGCCTGCCCAACGACCGACAGGATCGGTCGTGGCGACTAAAGTTCCTTTACCCGTGGTAGTATCAATACGGATTAATTGACCGTCTTTACCTAAGTTAAAGAAGTTGCCAGTCACGCCATAGAGAACATCGCCAACAAATTCCATGCTGGCAAGAGCAGCAAAGCCAATATCGCCGATAGTCTTGACTTCACCTGTATCGAGGTTGTAGCTTGCTAATAACTTCTTCTTGTCGTAACCAATCAAGGTAATATAAGCTTTGCCATTAGCATCAAATGCAACTTCGCCACAGTTGTAGTCTTTACCTGCTACCGATACTACTGGCGTACCTTTACCTGTTTCCTGATTAATAGCAATCAGTTGTTTAGCTGTTGTGGCGTAGAGGCTTTGACGCTGGCGATTGTATGTTAAGCCAACACAAGCAAAGCCAATATCACCAATTACGGTAGCATCACCTGAATTCAGGTCAATTTTAACTAATTGAGTCTTGTCACCATCCTTATCAAGCCCATATAGTTGGGAACCGACAAAAGCAATGTCAGAAACCTCTGTCACTATCTCGCCAATAAAAGTAGCTTTTCCTCTGGCTAAATCCAGAGTATAAAGTTTGCTGAATTCATTGGAGACACAATCTAGGATATAAACTGCCCCTGGTATGAGCTTATTAGTTTTAGCTGTGCGACTGCCACAGATAACTTTTTCTAAGACTCCACTAAAACCATTGACAACGTCTCTATCCGTAAAAGATTGTCCACCTGTTGAGGTTGCAAGTCTGGGGTATTCGGTTTTGATACCTTCTTGATGCTTGCTCTTTGAAGTTCCAAAATAGGTGTGAACCGTCACTCCTGCTGCTTGAGCCTTTTGGATAGCCAAATCAGCAGCTTTCACATCCTCTTGCTTTGTTTTACCTCCACCTCCTTCGAGTGCTTCATCGCCGAGATAAAAGATAGCTCGTGCTGCACCTTTGCGCCAATCAAAGTAATCTGAGATATCTTCAATGGCGCGAGCTGCATCTTCCTGCGCTCCTGCGTCTGCAACTTGTCCTTTTTTTCGACTCCGCAGTTTGGATTCAGGTACCTTCTTTTGAGTCAGATAAGCTCTCAGGGTTTGGTCGAAGTTTGTACCTTTCCAAGTACCTTCTATACCCAACCAAACGACTCTTAAATCTGATGGACAACTAGATTTCGCTTTGGCGATCGCACTTGCAGCAGCATTGCTCAAAGCCTGCGCTTGGTCTTTCATCGAAGGACTAGTATCGATAACAATAACCAAATCAACAGCAGGTATAGAGCTTGCTTGCTTACTTACGCTTTTTTCCTTTTTTTTCTTTTGGTTGAAACCGAAGAATTTCATACTTCAAGGGTCTATAAGTTATAAATCACTTGGAATGCAAGATTCCTTTGAATTCATCCTTATCTTTTGCTGTTCGATAACGCTGTTTTTCATAATGATGTTTTTCACCATGATTAACAAGGTCTAAAAACTGGTCAAAAAATAACTAATAGCCAAAATAGCCAGATTTTTTTCTAGCCTGGCTATGTTTTTGAAGATTATCCAAGAAACTCATTCTTTTTTAGAGCATCGGTAGATAGTAAAAATGACTTTTTACCATCTTTATGTTGCGTTTTTCTTCTATTTCGGGCACGTCGAGTGATTTGAATTAGAGCGGCGCACACAAAATTCTAAAGAGGATTGCGTCCAAAAGCCTCAAAACTTAAATCTTCCTTTTATTTTTTATCTTTATAGGAATTCTTTGATTCGTAGTTTGAATTTTGGTCCCTCATAGTGCCAACCCTGAATTTAGTTAAGCCCTAGTTCTTTATAACATTTCTTTGTATTCTCTGCATAAAAAAATACCTTATAAATATTAAAGAAATATTTACATCTTACTATCGAGGTAAAAATAGGAAAATTCGATAATTTTTTACAAATCAAAAAAATAACGTCAATCAAAAAAAGTGGGAAAAGTAGGAAAAGTAGGTTTTTTATTTTAAAAAATCAAAAATAGTTTACATAAAAGACTGAGGCTATACAAAAAAACCTGCATATGCAGGTTTTCAACTGAACTGTTGAGCCACTCCGCGAGAAGACAGCTACGCGGATTCAGGCTGAAAATTGGGGTTGACTTCTTGCCCGGACTCTGTAGAGACGGCTACCTGGTCAACCTTTTTCAGCTTGTCGGAGAACCGCTCTGAGGGAATCAGCCTACTTATGCCCTTCGGGCACGCTGCGCGAACGGACGAGCCTACTTGTTCGCGGTTTTTGGATTGCTGCTCAAACGCCTCCAACTTTCTTCGGCTCCGCCCCACAATACCCAGTACGGGCATCTTGCACTGACAGCGTATCATCCTGATTTACATATCTACTCAAGTACGCACTAAACAAATCGCGATGCATTTTAATACCAGTTGCATCACGATGAACTCGTTCAGACAGCGATTTCTTGATACGACTGCCGTCTAAATGAGTTTGAGAAAGGGCTGTTTTTTGAGTAGAGAACTTGTGAACACTTCCACCAGCTTTTTCAGCTTTGCGAATGAGTTCTGATTGTACAAAACCTGGAGATTTGGCAGAGATACCCTTACCGTAACTTTTACATAGATCATTAAAGAAACAAAAAAATCTATGGCTGACAACAGAAATATGGGACTTAATAAAAGAAGAAGCCGCCAAAAATCAGTTAAGTTGTAGTGAATATGTAGAGCAAAAACTAAGAGAATTTCACGGCAGATAAATCTGCTCGTGTCGCCTTTGGACCCCGATATAAATAACAAAAGAAGTCTCAATTCATTTAATTTCTTGAGACTCGTATTTCGGGGCGTGACCTCGCATCCCGCGTTATTTAGGTGTACGAGACTCAATCAAAGTCGAGAAGACAAGATTATGGATGCTTTGTTCCAACAACTAAGTCGTCAGCACCTCCACATTACCAGTCTTTTCCTCTGCCTTCTAAATACAATCCACATAGCAGTTCCTTACCCCCGAGTAGCTAGAGGAAACAAGATTATGATCAACTCCGGGAGCCATTCGGGTAGAAGGTACAGGTAACCAAGGCATATTTCCCAGCGATCGCGTTGGTTTATTTACCGATTTTACCCCGTTCTGTGGAACCGCTAGACCGAATTAAAGGGGCAGCAAATCTCTTTTAACTAAAGTAAGTAGGTCAACCTTAAAAAACATAAAACAAACCTAACCCCTCAGCCCCCTTCCCTATAAGGATACTGCTGGTCATTCAGGGGTATCACTTCTCACCCCCGTGATTTTATAGGGTTTACGGTTCAATACTAATAATGCGATCGCCGAACGTAAAGCTTATTTTCTCGTCTAACATAAGTTGTTCAAAATTTATCTTAGTAAAAATTAGAAAAAATCAAAAAAATCTTACATACAGATTAAAAAAGTAGGAAAAGTAGATTTTTTCAGTCAACTTAGGCCGATTGTGACGCTCCTACACCAACCCTAACGGGTATGGTGTAGGCTTCTCAGGCATTGCGAAGAATGCGTAGAACTTCCTTGGAGGTATCATCAGTAATCGAGCCAACGATTACGATTTCACCTTTACGGCG